>JABAHQ010000972.1_pt6 | contig 89739 bp, 94 predicted proteins | sample 7062091 | NCBI WGS metagenome assembly JABAHQ01 (sample SAMN14534359, study PRJNA622989) | marine sediment metagenome | biome: marine biome [ENVO:00000428]; feature: marine pelagic biome [ENVO:01000023]; material: deep marine sediment [ENVO:00002113] | place: India: Gulf of Kutch | collected...
TCCTTTGGAAGGAGGGGAGCCACTTATGCAAAGGTCTCCTTTGGAAGAGGGGAGCAATTCGCCAGCCTGCTCAACGCGTAGTCAAGGATTTCTACTTCGCCCGATTGCCCTTCCAGGTGATTGTTACATCGCCTTTGCGGATTTTGAGCTGGCACCCCAGGCGCATGCCTTTTTCCAGATCCTCTTCGTAGAGGTATTCCTTTTCCTCTTCCGTGAATTTGTTGCAGTATTCGCGGCCGCTGACCACGGTCAGTTCGCAGACCCCGCAGGTGCCCTCGGTACAGCCGAACGAAAGGGTCGTATCGATTTCCTCGCATATATCGATCAACATCATGCCGTCTTCGCATTCATGGGTGATGTGGTCGGGTTGAAACGTTATTTTGGCCATTGAAAAATTCCGTGGTGTGGTTAAAAACGGATATCCCTATTTGTGGGAAAATGAAGATTCTTCGCTCCGCAATGTTGCGCTCAGAATAACAACCGTGTCCGTAATGTCATCCTGAGCGAAGCGAAGGATCTGTGTTTTGGCTGAACATTGCTTGAGCAAAGCTCTCCTTATAGATGCACTCTAAAAGCCGGAGGATTTAACGGGTTGAGATAATTTTAAAGACATTTAAAATTCTAGCTATAGGCCAGATTTCCTGAGGTCTTCCATGAGCTTAACCTGGTGTGGAGTCAGTTCTTTGGGATAGGTCACGACGATTTTAACGATTTGATCCCCGCGTCCGCCGCCCCGCAGCGGGATGCCCAGTCCTTTTAACCGGAGTTTGCCGCCGGGTTGCGTGCCCGCCGGTACTTTCACCTGCTTTTCCCCTTCCAGCGTGGGCACCTGAATGGTGGTCCCCAGGAGGGCGTCACTGAGGCCCACCTTGTGCTCCACCAGAATATTATTCCCGTCGCGCTGAAAAACCGGATGAGGATGAATGCGGACTTTGAAATACAGATCGCCGGGAGGCCCGCCCTGTGTTCCGGGATAACCTTTTCCTGCCAGACGGAGTTTCTGGCCATCCCCGATCCCGGCCGGCACTTTGACGCTGGTTTCCTCCAGGCGGCCGTCCCGTTGAACGGAGAAGTTTTTTTCCGTTCCCAGCGCGGCTTCTTCAAAGGTCACGGTGAGATCGCTCACCATATCCTGTCCCTTGCGCGGGCCGCGCTGGCGGGTGCCGAACATGCTTTCGAAAGGACTGGAAAAGCCGCCGCCGCCGAACATGTCCTCAAAACCGGACGGGGGGCGTTCGCCGCCGCTGAAACCGAATCCCCGCAGGATTTCGTTGAGGTCGAAATTGCTGAAGATATCCTCCTGGGAATAGCGTTTGCGGAAACCTTCCGCGCCGAACATGTCGTACTGCTTGCGTTTATCCTTATCCTTGAGGACGGCGTAGGCCTCGTTGACCTCCTTGAATTTTTCTTCCGCTTTGGGGTCGTCCTTGTTGCGGTCGGGATGGTATTGAAGCGCCTTGCTTTTGTACGCTTTTCTGATTTCCTCGTCAGTGGCGGTTTTGGACACCCCTAAAATATCGTAATAACTTCTCATAGTCTAAATTATTGAAATATTTGCGCTATTGATCTAAGATGAAGGCTATTCCAAATATTATAGTCATTTTTATGAGTGTGACACTGAAAAATTTATCGATTATTTTATTTGCGTTGACCCTGGGCTGTACGCTTAAAGCGGAAAAGGCTCCTGCGGAGGATCCCCAGGCGGCGTTCAAGTCGATGCATCCCGAGGAGCGGCATTACTGGTTTCCTCCCACCCGGGAGGAACTGGAACAGCGCCGCCGGCGCCAGAAGGAATTGGACGAAGTGGCCGCGGAGCTGGAACAGTTGTTCATGAGATACGCCCAGCTGGTGGCCGATGAAATCATTCTTGAAAATCTGATCAGCAAAACGGATCCGCAATTAAAGCAAATGGAGGCCAAACTCGACCAGATCGAGGCCGAGCAGAAAAAGCGGGAGCAGGCCGTGGGAGAGGAATTGAAGCGGCTGGAAAGCTCCGTAAGCGATGTAAAAGCCGACCTTGGCGCTTACCGGAAGGAGCAGGAAGCCCGGCTGTTTCGTCCCGGGGATTATCGCAAAGCCATCCTCTTGTTTCGCAATCGTCAGTATTCGCAAAGTATCGCTCAGTTCAACCGGGTATTAAAAACCCATTACCCGGCTCCGTTGAAAGATAATATTCTGTTCGGCCTGGCATCCAATTACTTCAAGCTCAAGCAGTACGGCCGATCCCTGCGCCATCTCAAAACCATTCTCCAGAAACACCGGAGAGGGGACAAATGGCTGGTGTCCCACGCCATGACCGGCCTCATATATACGATTCGGGGTCAGCCGGACCAGGCGGTTAAAATTCTGGGAACCGCTTTGCGGCACAAACCCGACGCTGAACTGCGCAGAATCCTCAACCGGTTGATGCGCCTGGCGCGGGAAGGAGTGGCGGGTGCCAGCAGTTAACGAACCGGCGGCGAACCTGGAGGTGGCGGAGTGGTTTCAAGGCGAGCCCTCCAACATCGACCAGCAGAGAGGCAAGGTCATTCTCATCGAAGTGTTCCAGGTGAACTGCCCCGGATGTTTCATCGGCGGATTGCCGGAAGCGATCCAGACTTACATGGCCTTCAAGGGCCGGCCTCTGGTGGTGTGGGGCCTGGCCACCGCGTTTGAAGACTATCACCTGAACAGTTATGAAAACCTGAAAAGGCTGATCGATACCGGCGAGGTGGTCGGCCAGACCCAGGCCTTTCTTTCTGAACGGGATATGTTGAGCATGGGACGTCTCCAGTATTTCATGCCGTTTCCCGTGGCCTGGGACAAGGTGGTGAAACGGGAAGGCGGAGTTCGCGAGGGTGAGGTGCAGGCCATGATTGAGAGAGACTTTCCCGGTTGGGAAACAATGCCGGAGGCCCACCGGTCGCAATTGGAAAATCAAATTCGTGCTTACTATGAGAGGAAGGAATACGATGCGCTCACCTTTGATCGATATGGACTGCGGGGCACGCCTTCTTCCATAATTATTGATAAAGAGGGAAGGGTTCGCCATAAGCTGTTCGGTTCCGGCCTGGGACTGGAAAAGCTGGTCGAGCCGCTCCTCGATGAATAGGTTTTAAACTCATGATGACCTTACAACAATTCAACAATACCATCGACCGGCTGGAGGAAGCCCGTCTGTTGATGGCGGCCCTGGAGTTCAAGGTGTTTACGGCGTTAGGGAATAAAAAGCTGACCGCCCGCCAGGTGGCCACGCGAACCAAAACCCAGCCCGAAGGCATGACCGCATTGCTCAACGCCCTGGCCGCGATGAAGGCTCTGCGGTATGAGAGGGGGCGTTACGCCAACGCCCCACAGATGTATAAGTATTTCTGTGAAACCAGTCCCCATTACCTGGAAGGTACCGCGTACCTGAGCCTGGAGAGGAATGACGAATGGGCGCGCCTGATTCAAACCATTCGCAAGGGCCGCGATTTATCCGAATACAGAGGCCCGGATAACACGGAACACCGCCGGAAATTTTCCTTTGCCATGCACGAGCGGAGTGAGGCCTTTGCCGGCAAGATCGCCGGGATCATCACCCAAAAACCTGCCGGGCGCTTTCTGGATTTGGGGTGCGGACCGGGTTCCTACAGTGCCGCCGTGTTGAAAAAAGACCGGAAAGCGACCGCCACCCTGCTGGATCGATCCGCCGCCTTGCGGGTTGCCCGTGAACTGCATGGGGACCGGCCTTTTTTCAAACGCATGGCTTTCCTCCCCGGCGACCTGTATAAGACTCCATACGGCGGAGAATACGATACGGTTTTTTATTCCAATATCCTCCATATCTACGACCCCGGCCAGAACCTCGAGATTTTTCGTAAAATCCATAAGGCCCTGGTTAAGGGCGGACGCTTAATTCTGGTGGACTTTTTTCACACGAAGGATCAAACCCAACCCTACGATGCGGCGTTGTTCGGGGTGACCATGCAGTTGTTTACGGCAACCGGAAAAACCTATTCCTTTGATGAAACGGAAAAACTGCTGAGCCGGGCGGGTTTTCATCGCTTTCGGCGGAAGTCTCTGGAAGGCGGAAATGGGATGTTGTTTGCCGTTAAAAAATAAATCCGGCCCCTATTTCTTTTCCGCGGAAAAATAAAACAATTCCCAGTTGGTATAAACCCCCTGCGGCGTCCCAAAGTTCCGGTCGTAATCGCGAATCAACCTTTTCAATTCTCCCGGCTTGAACATTCGCAAGGGGGCCGCCCCGATCTGTTGCAGGTTCTTGATCAGGTTGTGGGTGTTGTCAAAAAAGATCTGGCGTGTTTCCGTTTGAAATTGCAAAAGGTGAAAACCGGCTCCTGTCAGCATTTTTTTTAATTGATGCTGGGAGAGCAGGGTGGTGGGACCGCTGAACCCCGCGGTGTCCCGGAATTCCTGCAGGGTTTTCGGGCCGAAGGTGCTGAACGCCAGAAAACCGGGGTGCTTCAGGGATCGATAATATTTTTTTACCGTATCCTCCGGATTCTGAAACCACTGAAACACCGCGTTTCCGGTGATCAGGTTCACTTTGGGAATCGGCAGGGTTTCCGCGTTGCCGGAGAGGAACCGGGTTTGGGGGGGGAGGGCGATATGGCTTTTGAGATAATCGATCATCAGCGGGGCGATATCGTTCAGATAAATCGTCGAGGGGTTCCGGGCCAGCAGGTGCCGGGTAAAGACACCGGTTCCGCAGCCGATTTCCAGGAGGGTTTTCGGAACAGGATGGGGAATAAGCGACGCCAGGCGCTCGGCCATGGACCGTTGCAATTGGGCATGGCGGTCATAGGTTTTAACATGCTTGGAAAAACTGGCGATAACTTTTTGTTCGAAATCCTGACCGGAAGGGGGAGAAGCTTCCATTTTTCCGTCCTTAACCGATGTCGCTCGCGCGCCGGCGAGGATGCTTGGTGAATGGAATCACTTTGACCGGCAGTTTCATGGTGAAGGTCGAACCCTGGTTGACTTCGCTGTCGGCCGTGATGTGGCCTCCCATCATCCGGCAGAATCGCTGGCTGATCGCCAGACCCAAACCGGTTCCGCCGAACTTCCGGGTGATGGTTGAATCCGCCTGGGTAAACTCCGAAAAGATCGACCGGATTTTTTCCTGAGGAATACCGATGCCGGTATCCGATACCGAAAAGAATATCCACGCGGTGCCGTCTTTTTGGATCCGCTTTACTTCCAGCGCAACTTGCCCGCCCTCGGTAAACTTGCAGGCGTTGCTCAGTAAATTGATCAGCGCCTGCCGGACCCGGGTCATGTCCGCAACCATGTAACCGAGGTTGTCGGGGCAAATGATCTTCAAGGTATTTTTATTTTGGTTAGCCAGGGGCTCTATGTTGTGGATGGACGAATCAATGACCTCCTGGATTTTAAAGGACTCCAGGTGGATATCCATTTTGCCGGCTTCTATTTTGGACAAATCGAGAATATCGTTGATCAGGTCCAGCAGCATTTTGGCCGAGCGGGTGATTTTCTCAAGATCCGCATGGATTTCCGGTAAATTCTGTTCGAGGGTTTCCTCCATCAACATTTCACTGTAACCGATAATGGCGTTCATGGGCGTTCTCAGTTCGTGCGTCATGTTGGCCAGAAATTTGCTTTTGGCCGCATTGGCATCCATGGCCATGTCCCGCGCCAGTGCGACTTCTGAATAGGTTTTTCGAATTTCTTCGACCAGGGAGACGTGGGTGATGGCCACCGCCGCCTGGGACGCCAGGGATTGAATCCAGCGAACATTTTCGTGGGAAAAAGGGATTAAGCTTTTGGAGTTGGGCCCCTTTCTTGCGTTTAACAGTTGAATCACTCCAATGATTTCTTCGTCCTGGTTTTTCATGGGAACCAGAAGCATGGAGCGGGTTTTGTATTTGAACTTTTTATCGAATAACCGTGGACCGGAAAAGTTATGCGCGGTGTGTTTTTTGACATCCGGTATATTGACCGTATGCCCCGTCATGGCCACATAGGAGGAAACATTCGATTCATTCATTTCCAGGGGTGGAAACGGAAGAGGCGACTGGCTTTCCCCTCCCATCCGAACGCCCAGGGTGTCATTCTGGAAAATTTTGAAATGCAGCTTATTGGCTTCCAGAATGTACAATGTGCCGCCATCGGCATGGGTGAGCTCTCGCGCCTTATCCATAATCATTTCCAGCAGAACTTCCAGATTGCGTTCCGCGGAAAGAGCAAGACTGATATCCGTCAACTTTTTCAGTTTTTCCAGAAGATTTCCCGCTTCATTTTCAGAGGCCTTTTGGGTGGAGCCTCTATCGGATCCTGATAATTTGGGTGCGGCCTCTTCCAGATTTAAAGAAGGGTCCACGATCCAACCTTCCGACCGGAGCAGGGCTTTCTGCCTGCCGGGAATGCCGTAACCCGGTTTCCCTTGACGCCAGGCCCACGCCGCCTGCAGTGAACAGAGGACCGCGTCCAAAAGATCGCCCCTGGCGTCCTTCACCATTCGGTCTTTTAATGCTTCGCTGAGAGATAGCGAGAAACCGAATTCCGATTGAAACTCGTCACTTAAAATTCCCTCAAGGATTTTTTTGCGCGCGGCTTTTTTTGCAGGGCTGTCTTTGCTTTCACTTTTATACGAACCCGCATAACGGCGGGCCAACAGTGCCGGATAAGTTTCCAGAATAATCCGGTTATTATTTTTCGGCCGGCAGGGGAGAATAGACGCTCCTGAATTTAAAATCCGGCGAGCCCCTTCGTAGAACATTTTTGCGGTCGGGGCATTGACCAGTTTTAAAGGACTTTGGGCCGAGGCCAGAACATCGGTCAAGCGCAGGGGTTCTTTATAAGGGCTGGCATGTTTGGATTTGAACTTTTTGATTTTATTTTCAAATTCCACCCGCGGACGCCGGGTGATCGCCGAAACATATTTTTTCCAGTCATGAGGCAAGCCAACGGTGGAGAGAAAAGAGCCTGGGAGACCGAAGGGGAAATCCATTCCAGCCATCCAGGGACCTTTGCGGTTTAAAAACGTTTCAAACTCTTCCCAGTGGGTAACGGCGTGGATTTCTTTAAGGGTCAATTGTTTATTCCGGAGTTCTCCCACAGCCAGGGTGACGGGTTTTCTTTTTCCGGGGGCGCTGGTGAAATCGATACCGTAAATCTTCATGAAACTTTTTGCGATAAGGTTGATCGAGTGGAAGGGTTTTGGGTCAACGCCCTGATCTCCGGGTGGTTTTGCAGGTGATCCAGTAATTTGTGAGGCGAATGATCGCTGTCTTCAACCAGGGTCATATGCGGGATATGATTTTTCAGCCACCGCCCGTCCAACAACGCATCGCGGTTTCCGGAAACCACGATACACCCGTGGGTCGAATCCGGCGGGACTTCCACCGTTTCCAGAAACTCCAGTCCCTGGATCAGTGTTTCCCGAGAGTAAGGAAGCCCGCGATTCGGCTCCGGAAGGTTGATGCCGCTGAGATCGAAAAAGCCTTTCAGCGCGGAATGAAAATCTTCAGCCTGTCTCAATATTTTTTTCTGATACTTGAGTTTCCCCAGCGGGGTTTTGCCGCCCGCATTTTTCTCACGGGGAAAGGCCAGGATGGGAGCCATCAACCCAATGACCGTGCGCGGCGGAATTTTATCTTTATGGTGGAGGAGCCAGAGGCTTCCCAGGGAATAACCGATCACCAGATCCGGGGATGAGTTTTCCAGCAAGGCGGAGGCTTCCTGCTCATCCCACGGATTGTTCGGATGCCGGGCCTCCACCTGCGCATCAGGAAAACGGCTTTCGATCACCTGAGCAAACCAGTCTTCCGGAAGAGCCCACCCGCAGATGCCGGTGATTTTTATCTTCTTCTCCATGCTTTTAAAATTTCCACGATTTCGTTCACATGGTCCTCGGTCACGCCGGAATGGAAAGAAAACCGGAGGCGCGAGGAATCCTTCGGAACAGTGGGTGGCCGCACCGCACCGGTCAATATCCCATGTTCCAGCAATTTATCGCGTAATTCAAGAGCCTCCCTGGGTTTGCCCAGGATGAGGGGAACGATCTGGGAATCAAAGTCCTTGGAAGGCCAGCCTTCCGCTTTCAGTTTTCGCCGAAACAGGCCGGCAGTATGACGGATTTGCTCCGCGGTTTGCCGGGAGTTTTGAATAACGTTCAAAGCGGCCTGTGCCGCGCCCACCTGGGGAGGACCCAGATAGGTGGAATAAATCAGCTCCCCGGAGTAATTGACCAGGTAATCCATAATGTTTTGCGAGTCGGTCAAAATGTAGGCGCCCATGCTGGCCAGCGCCTTGCCCAGCGTTCCCATCAAAATATCCACCTCGGCGAGGACCCCGGTTTCCTCCGCCAATCCCCCTCCGGTTGGCCCGAAAACCCCCGTTGCGTGCGCTTCGTCCAGTATCCAGACAAACGGATACTTGCTCTTCAGGGCGGCCAGTTCCGGCAGGTCGGGATAATCCCCGTCCATGCTGAACACGCTTTCGGTAATCACGAACAGGGATTCGTACGCCTGATGGTTTTCTGCCAGCAATTCCTCGAGGTGCCCCAGGTTCAGATGCCGGTAGCGCTTGAACCGCGCAGAAGTTTTTCCCAGGGCCTGGGCGATCGAGTGATGAATCAACCGGTCAACCAGCACCAGGTCGTTGGGTCCGGGAAGATGAGTGATGAGGGCCTGGTTGGCCATGAAGCCCGTGTTGAACAAGAGGCCGGCCTTTTTATTTTTCCATGATTTCAATTGTTGAATGAGATGTTCGTGGCAAGGCAGGAAGCCCGACAGAAGGGGGGAGGCGCTGCTGCTGGCGCCATATTGCTCCAGGGCTTCCCGCGCTCCGGCGAGCACCTCCGGATGCGAGCGCAGTTGAAAATAATCGTTGCTGACCAGATTCAAGCGGCAGGCATCCTGTATCTGGATCGACCGCCGAAGGTCGGTTTGCCGTCTAAGTTCCAGTTCTTTCTGAAGTCTCAGATGGAAGGGGTGGGTCAAGGGATCGTTTCTTTCAAAGGGAAATTTGTAAAATTATGATATAAAAGTTTTCCGATGTCAAAACCCGTTCGTAAGCGTCGCATCCGGAAATTGAATTATGGCTGAGATTTTGGATCAGGGCAAAGTGTGGTTGCGGGGTAAAACCGGAACCGAATTTGCCGTCAAGGTGGATGACCGGGTAATCGTTCCCGGTCAGGAAGAAGGCCAGATCATCGATTATTGGCTGGATCAGGATTGCTTATGCGTGGATTTGCACGACCCCATGAAAAGAACCCGCATTGCCCGGCGTTTCCCCTTAGCCCTGGAAGGCACCCATCCCGCGACCCTGTTTAATGGATTTACCCAAACCAGGCACACCGATATCAACGTAATTTACTTTGAAGACGAGGGTGTGGAGGAGAAGGTTTACCGGGGCGAAGAGTATCTTCAGAAAAATATTTTGGAGATGAGCCGTGAAGAATTCTGGAAGCGGGCGGGATTTTAGGAGTAAAGATCAATGGGCCGGGACCACACGTATCAGCCGCACCGCCATTTTATCCTTATGGGTTTTATCGTAAAACTCGGTGGTGCCGTCCTGCAGGTTGACCGCCAGCACCTGGCCCTGGTCATTCTCCTCCGAGGTCCAGATAAAGCGGCCGCATTTGGGGACGAAGACGGGATGGATATGAATCAACTGTTCTTCCCAGTCCAGTTGTTTAAAATCTTCGTTAAAGAGTCCCAGGGCTTCTTCTTGGGTGGGAAGGCGCCAATCCTGATGCCCCCCGGCATAGACCCCGACCATCGTGTTTAGATACGAAAGCGCCTCCTGAAAATTGACCCAGCGTCCCAGGTCGCCGTAAGAATCTTTCGGCAGCCATTCTCTTTTCATTTGGTGATCGGTAATCACGCCATTGGGATTATCCGTGAACGCGTCCTGCGGTTCCATATTCAGCATCCAAAGTCGGGTGGACAAAAAAAATGAGGGGAAAGCTTATCATTTTCCCCGGATGGCATCAACGGATTTCAAAAATTCCCCGTGGAGGGTTTGGGTGACCGGGCCCGGTTTTCCGGTACCGACGATTTGTTCATCCACTCGGGTCACCGGGAGCAGTTCCCATCCGGTATTGGTCAGGAATATTTCGTCCGCCTGGAACAAGTCTTCTGCCGGAAAAGTTTTTTCATGACAGGGGATGGAAAGGTCGCGGGCCAGGTCCAGGACCGTCTGCCGCGTAATACCCGCCAGAACATAGGCGTTGATTTCAGGAGTCCACAGTTCTCCCCCACGGACGGCGAATATATTGGAAACCGTACCGTCGCAGACCTCTTTACCCGGGTTGAGAAGAACGGCTTCCGCCGAACGGTGGTCCTCCGCCGTTTTCCGGGCCAGTATCTGATTCAGGTAATTGGCGGACTTGACCTGTTGACTCAGGCCTGCAAATTTGACGGCGGCATCGGGAATCAGGGAAATTTGAACTCCTTTCCTGTACCATTCCTCTGGAGGGGGCTGATGAGGCCGCACGTGGACCGCCAGGGTAGGGGACAAGCCGGATGCCCACATTTTTCCCGGAACCCCCTCACCACGCGTCAGGGTCATGCGGATCATGGCATCCGGGCAGGAGTTGCGGCGGAGCGTTTCGTAAACGATATCCTTCAGCCGCTCCGGCGTTTCAGGAAGATTCAGAAAAATACCTTCGGCCCCGCGCTGGAACCGTTCCAGGTGCAGATCCAGTCTGAAGATAACACCGCCATAAGCCCGCAGGGTTTCAAACACCGCGTCGCCGTAATTGAATCCCCGGTCCAGAATGGAGACCCTGGCCTCTTCCAGCGGCAGATACCGGCCGTTCAGGTAAACGGTCATGACGCGGTCTCCAAACCGGTCAGCACATGAATCATGGCGGCGGCTTTATCGAGGGTTTCCTGATATTCCTTTTCCGGTATAGAGTCGGCGACAATTCCCGCACCCACATGAAAGCTGGCTTTACCCCGGCTGATCACCAGGGTGCGAATGACGATATTGAGATCCAGATAATCGGAAAAACCGATATAGCCAAAACTTCCGGAATAAGGTCCGCGAGGTGCCGGTTCCAGTTCACTAATGATTTCCATACACCGGATTTTAGGACAGCCGGTAATCGTGCCTCCGGGAAAAACGGCCCGGATAATATCCAGAAGATTCACCCGGGGTTTCAGAGTTCCTCGAATGTTCGAGACGATATGACTGACGTGCGAATATTTTTCCACAAACATCGTATCGGTGACCTGCACACTGCCGTATTCGCATATCCGGCCCAGATCGTTGCGTTCCAAATCGACCAGCATGGTATGCTCGGCTTGTTCTTTTTCGTTTAACAGGAGTTCCTCGGCAAGGCGGTGGTCTTCCTTTTCGGTCTGGCCGCGGGGGCGGGTGCCGGCGATTGGACGGGTCTCCAGGTTTTTCCCTTCCACCCTGACCAATCGTTCGGGAGACGAGCTGACCAGTGTCACATCCCCCATGCGCATGAATCCGGAAAACGGAGCGGGATTGATCTGCCGGAGAGGTTCGTACAGGTCCCATGGATCGCCGTCGAAAGCCGTTTCAAACCGTTGCGACAGATTAGCCTGATAAATATCTCCCTCCTCAATATACCGTTTGGCGGATTCCACCATCCGGACATAATGATTCTGCGTGACATTCGAATGAAGATTCGTCGGAATTTTTCCATCAGAGGACTGTGTCGGGGGCTGGCCATGAGAGGGCGGGAATTTTCGAATAAACGCCTCCGCCCGGCGCCACAGGGTTTGCATCTCACCACGGGTCCGGTCGTAATGATTTCCGGGATTCCCGGAAATTTCTTCCGAGAAAATCAGTTTCAGGGTTTCCTTCATGTGATCGTAAACCCATAGCCGGTCGACCTGGAAAAAATGCAGGAGCGGCAGGCCCGGATCGTCTTTGCCCGCCGGGATAAGCGTCTCCAGACAGCCGGCCATTTCGTAACCGATATAACCGACCCAACCTCCCCAGAAATGGTTCACATAATCCGGGGGCGTTTCCGAAATCCGGAAGTTCATTTGCTCAAAGGCCGCGAGAGGCGAGGCGTCCACAACCTTTGAAACCCCGTTTTGAATGAGGGTAACGCTATTTTTTTCAGCCACCAGAGCCCGGCCATTGGATTGTCCCAGGAAGGTATAACGCGCCGTCGCTTCCGGTCCTTTGCCGCTTTCGAACAGGAAAGCCAGTGGCGCCTGACCGTAAAGCCCCCGGAACAAAAATGCCGGATCGAAACCCGGAACCGGCCGTTCTTCCAATATGGGAATTCTTTTTGCGGTCCGGCTAAGGTCGATGTACCGTTGCCTGGAGGGGAGTTTTGTCATGGGTATCCGGTTCTTTCCATTAGGATTATTGCGGAATTATAGCAAGGGCAGGGGCGCGGGGGAATTTATTCGTAACGGAGGGCATCAATGGGATTCAGGTTGGCGGCTTTATTGGCTGGGTAAAAACCGAAGAAAACGCCGATTCCCACGGAAAATCCGAACGCCAGCAGGATCGACGACAGCGAAACGATGGTTTCCAGTCCGCCTATTTTGGAAACGAAGCGAGAGATGAAAATTCCCAGGGCAATACCGATGCCGCCGCCCAGAAAACTGATCACCACCGATTCGATCAGGAACTGCTTGCGAATCTCACGCTTTTTGGCGCCGATGGCGATGCGGATGCCTATTTCCCGGGTGCGTTCGGTCACCGACACCAGCATGATGTTCATGATGCCGATCCCACCGACCAGCAGCGAAATGGCGGCGATTCCTCCCAACAGGTATTGAAAGGTTTTGGCGGCTTGGCCCCAACTGCTCAGCCATTCCGCCGAATTCTGGACGTAGAAATCGTTTTTTTCACCTTCCGGGATTTTGTGCCGGTCCCGGAGCAAAACTTCGATTTCATTTTTTATGGTTTCGATATCATTCATTTGGCGGGCCTGGATATCGATGGAATGAATGTGCTTGATGCCGAAAAGCCGTTTTTGAGCGGTGGTGATGGGGATAAACACCTGATCGTCCGGATCGAACCAGCTCAAGGCCCCCTTTGCCACCATGGTGCCGATGACGAGATAGTTATGGCCATCCAGTTTAAGGGTTTTACCGATGGGATCAATCGATCCAAACAGGTTTTTAACCACTGTGGCGCCGAGAACACAAACCTTGCGGGAACCTCTGATTTCTTCTTCACCAAAAAACCGGCCCCGGGCCAGTTGGAAATTAGCCATCCAGTCGTAATCTTTACCGGTTCCGCGGACCGTGCTGCTGGTATTTTTATTGCCGTATTTCAGTTGACCGCTTTGAAAGGCCTGAGGCGACACCCCGTTGATCCGGGTCACGTAGGTTTCAATAGCTCGGGCATCTTCCAGGGTCAGGGTTTCCACTTTACCGGTGCGGACGTGCCGGGATTTCTTTTCTCCCGGTTTAACGGAAATGATATTGGTTCCGAATTTGGCGATGGTGCTCAGCGTTTGGCGCCGTGCCCCTTCGCCCAGAGAGATCATGGAAATAACGGAGGCGACGCCGATAATAATTCCCAGGGTGGTGAGGAAAGTCCTCAACTTGTTCGCCCGGAGGCTTCTCAAAGCCATCAGGAAAAGATCCCAGATCAGCATAAGACCTCCCGCGGCGAATCGCTGACGATGCTCCCGTCCCGCATTTGAATTTCCCGGCCGGCAAATTGGGCGATGGTCGGTTCATGGGTGACCAGGATAATGGTGGCGCCCTCCCGGTTGACCCGGGAAAAAATTTCCATGATTTCCTGTCCTGTCTGCGTGTCCAGGTTGCCGGTGGGCTCGTCCGCCAGAATGATGTCGGGTTGATTCACGATAGCCCGGGCGATGGCCACTCTTTGGCACTCGCCACCGGAAAGCTCATTGGGTTTGTGTTTGGCACGGTGGTCCAGACCTACCTTAGACAGGGCCGCCATGGCCCGCTGACGGGATTCTGAAACACCGCCATACAGCAGGGGGAGCTCTACGTTTTCCAGGGCGGAGGAANNGGAGGAACGGGCCAGCAAGTTAAAACTTTGAAAGATGAAACCGATGCGGCGGTTGCGAATCTCGGCCAGCTGATCCGGATTCAGGGTACCGACATCGATATTCTGAAGCCGGTAAATCCCGGAAGAGGGCAGGTCGAGGCATCCCAGAAGGTTCATCAGGGTGGATTTGCCGCTTCCGGACTGTCCCATGATGGCGACAAACTCCCCCTTTTGCACCCGGAAGCTGACTTCCTGGAGAGCTTTCACTTCCAGGCCGCCGAGCGAATACGTTTTGCTGAGTTTTTCGACGGTAATCAAGGTTTTGCTACTTTGAACGCAGGATAAACAGCATTTTTCGGATAGTGGACATGTTGTCCTTACCCTTTTGATATTTTTCCCACAGGGTTTCCCAGTCTCCCACCAGAACCTGTTGATTTTCCTCCAGGCCGGAGAGGATTTGGACATGGATGGGATTGCGGACACCGGTGGTCACCGGGATTTCTTTAGGCCGTTTGTTTTCAAGAACGGCCGCGACCTTTCCGTCATCCTTGATTTTGACCGCTTCCCGGGGGAGGTAAAGAACGTTTTTCAGCTCTTCACTGACGATATCCACATTAGCGGTCATCATTGGTTTTAAGATGCTTTTACCCTGCCCCTGGATTTCAATTTTGGCCTTGAAAATGGTGATGCTGTTCTCCACCACCCCTTGGGGAGATATCCGTTTGACCGTGCCGGCAAACGACTTTCCGGGAAATGCGTCGGCGGTGATGTTGACGCGCTGGCCGGTTTGGACCGACCCAATATCGGTTTCATCGATATCTGCGACAATGAACAGACGGGAAACATCCGCCAGCGTGCAGAGCGCGGTTCCCCCGGTGACGGTGGAAATTCCGGAAGAGATAATCTGGCCCTGCTGAACCTGTTTGGAAATGAGGACTCCCGTGATGGGGGCGAAAATTTCCGTCTCCTCCAGGCGTTCCCGAGCCTCTTCCAGTGAGATTTGTTTGTTTTTCACTTCCGCCCGGGCGAGTTCTATTTCGTGTTTTTTGACGGCAATCTCATGAATCTCATCGCGGGCGGCCTGCAGTTTGGACTTCGCCTGAACCAGGTTCTCCTGATTGACTTTAAACAGGGTTTCGGCCCCATCCAGCGCCTGCCGGGAGGCGAACTTTTTCTGGAACAAATCCCGTTGTCTTTGAAGCTTCTCCTCTGAATCCTTGAGATTGGCCATGGCTTCTTCCACTTCGGATTGGGCGGTTTTGACGTTGGACCGATACTTGGTCTCCTGAGCCAGGTGAGCGGTTTTGGCTTTGTTGAGTTTGGCCCGGGCACTGGCCAGGTCCGCACGGGCACGGGCGACGTTTCGGACTTCGTCCGATTTGTCCAACTGTAAAAGAAGCTTTCCTTTTGGGATGGTATCGCCCTCTTCAAAGGGAAAACTCAAAACCTCGCCACTGGCCTTGGATTTGACTTCCACCTGAAAGTTGGGTTCCACCACCCCGGTTGCGGAAACCTTGACCAACAGGTTTCCACGGAGGACAGGGGTGGTTTTAAAGGGAATATCCCGGGGAGGAGCGGTATCGTCTTTCTTCAACAGGGAGAAGGCGATAACGGTCACCAGAAAAACCCCCAAAAGATAAAACAGATACTTTTTCATGAGCCCGACGCGGAAGTCATGCGAATATTATAAGTATCGAGCGAGATGGCCAGCACTTTTCTGAATTGGATTTGCGACTTGTTGAAATCGATAATGGCCTTCAGTTCTTTACTTTGTTCCTCGGCCAGGTCGGTTTGAAATTCCAGAACATTGAAGCTGGTCGAAAGGCCGACCTCAAATTTCTTTTCCTCCGCGCTTAATTTTTCTTCGGCCAGTTGGCGTGCGAGACGGGCAGCCTGGACCCGCTTGATGTTGGTATGAATTTGCCGAGCGGCTTCCCGGACTTCCAAAATAATGGTTTTTTCCAGATCCTTGATATCCAGCAACAGTTGTGCGGCCTGCAGTTTGGAAGCGGTCAGGCGGCTTTTGGCGGCCCGGTTTCCCAGTGGATACTTGAAAAGCAATCCCCCTTCCCAGGTCGAAAAATTCCCGGAAAAAGTGCGGTCCAGCGACCGCCCGTAATTTCCTCCCAAAGGGTTGTCCGTACCGAAACCCGTTGGTTGGACTTCACCGGCGATACCATTCAGACCAAAACTCGCCACCAGATCGAGGGAAGGGTATAGCTGATTCTGGTTGAACTTCACCTGGATTTTTTGATTTTCCAGCTCTTTTTTCTTAGCCAGGTAATCGGGACGGTTGGCCAGGGCGGTTTTGATCGACTCTTCGAGTCTGGGGGGCTCTGTCACGATAAACTGAGGGGCGTCGAGGGGCAGGATTTCTTTCCTTCCATCCGGGCTGTCAAAGGGGATGTTCAGAATGTTTTTGAGATTGTCCTGGTTGTCCTGAATCAGCTTCTGGGATTGTATGACCCCCTCCTCTCGCGAGGCGACTTCGGATTTCGCCTGAAGAATTTCGAGCGGCGCCAGGGTGCCGACTTCCACCTGTGCTTTGACCCGGCGTTCCAGATCCTTTGCCCGGGACACGGATTTCTGTTGAACCTTCAAATCCTCGCGGCTGAACACCAGATCCCAGTAAACGTTCTCCGTTTGGCTGACGATGTCGATGACTTTGCTTTTGAATTCAAAATCCGAAATATCGAGATTATTTTTGGCGATATAAATATTGGATTTGTTGACATCGAGGCCAAAATTCTTGAGCAGGGGCTGGGTGACATTGAGCTCAAGGCGGGTTGTATAGTATGGATTGAGACCGGCAAACCGGAAGTCGGTTTCGTTTCGCTGATTTTTAAAATTCAGTTCGTATTGCGTCCCTGATTTTAATTTCTGGTTCAATCCGACATCCAGATTTTGGGTGTTGGAATCCGTGACCGGATTGGCAAAGGCTGAACTGGAGAGTTGCTTTTGCTTGTTGGCTTTTGCCTCCAGAGAAAAGCTGGGATCAAATTCCGCTTCCTGGGTGATGATCTCTTCCTTTCGAATCCGGGACTGATACTCCTGAACCGCAATGCTCACATTATTTTTCAGGGTGTTGGCGATGACGTCATTCAAAGAAAGCCCAATGGTGTTGCTGACCACGAGGTCCGGCTTTTGAGGAGAATTCTTGGGCGATGCCATACCTTTCCCGGGGGACTTTTGAGGTATCTCGGATTTTAATTTCTGAGAAAAAAAGAAATGCCGGGGCGGATCCTTTAACCCCTGTTTTTTCAATTCAATTGTTGAATCAAAGAAGGTGTTTCTTTCTTTCGAATAGGACTTTCCGGGCATAATAACCAATGAGATCAAAATGACCAGATACAAAAATCTGCCGTCGGCAGAGAGTCGCTGAGTCTGCATAAGCGCCTGTGAGATAAGTGTTAAAATGTGTAAACTTATTATATAACAACGAGTTGCAGAAAGGGAAGAATGTTTTGTCAAACTTGGGATGATCCCCTTTTTTTCATCAAATTAGATTTCCTCAACCTTTTCGGTGATATTTCACTAAAGGATTAATTATATAATCCGTTAGGAATCAAGTAGTTAAAGTTAGTAGTCGGTCTCATGGACCGCCGGCAGTTTCAATCAATAACCGGGGGTACCGGTAAAAAAATTTGGATAAATCCACATGGGATAAGCCAAGAGTATCCTAAATATGCGAAAAGATTATAAAAAATAATTAAAAAATATCTTGTTCAAATTACATTAACTGTATATAATGAAGGTGCAAGAAAATTTAATCCGGCGGAGGGTGCCGGGTTGGATTTTAATTATTGATTGTATCACTGGCGATAAGAGAACTCATGGATACCTCAGATCATACAAATAACAACAGCAGCAGCAACAATAGCGGCGATCGGGTGACTGCGGCCGATATTTTAAAAGTGGTTCCGATAACCCGTAAGACCTTGTGGTTGTGGCAGAAGAAATATAATTTTTTCCCGGATCCGGTGAAGGAAGCCCACCCTGGAGGCAAGGGGATTGTCGGGTATTATCCTTCGTGGGTTCAGGAGCGTTGCAAGCAGATTTACGCTCTCCAGAAAAGCGGGCATACCATCGCCATGATCAAAGAAATCCTCAAAAAAGAAGCCGAGGATAAATCCACGAAAAAAGTCCTGATCGTCGACGACGAAAAGAAATTCGCCACGTTGCTTAAAAAGTTTTTCCAGAAGAATGATTATGTGGTGGAGGTGGCTTTTGATGGATTGGACGCCGGACTCAAAGCCGCCCATTTTCAGCCGGCTATCATCCTGTTGGATATTAATCTGCCGGGCCTGAATGGCCTCGAGGTTTGTAAAAACCTGAAAAACAACCCGCGCACCAAGAATATGACGGTGCTGGTTATTTCCGCCAGCCTGCAATACACGGAAAAGGCGGTAAAGAGTGCCGGCGGAGATATGTTTTTCAAGAAACCGGTCAATTTTTCCGAACTCCTCGAAAAATGCAATGAGGTGATCGCGAATAACGAAAAAATACAGATTCCCTCCTGATTGAATAAATCCGCGTAAAAATGACGTTCTCTCCTTTCCTTTAGGATTTATTGCTGTTAAAATCCCTCCGTTCGGAATAAGCTAGGGCCGACCCTTCTTTTAATCTTTTGCCTGATTCGATCTATGGATAGTGTTCAAACACAGGGAACGCAGGTGTCTGAATTGCGACAGATAGCCAGGGAGATCCGGCGCAAGAGCCTGGAAATCATCTACCGGGCGGGGTCGGGGCATCCGGGCGGCAGTTTTTCCGCCGCGGATATTGTCACCGCACTCTATTTTGGAGTGATGCGTTTCGATCCGCAAAATCCGAAGGACCCGGACCGCGACCGTTTTGTATTAAGTAAAGGCCACTGCACGGGATTGTTTTATTCCATTCTGGCGCGGGCGGGATATTTTGACGAAGCCGACCTGGTGGATTACCGGAAAATCAACAGTAAGCTCAATTTATCCGGGCATCCGCATCCCAAAACCCCGGGAGTGGAAATCGCCACAGGCAGTCTGGGGCAGGGCTTGAGCGTCGCCCACGGCATCGCTTTGGCCGCGCGGCTGGATAACCGGACCTACAAGGTCTATGCGGTTCTGGGGGACGGGGAGCTGCAGGAAGGGCAGGTGTGGGAAGCCGCCATGTCCGCCTCCAAATTCAAAAGCAATAATCTGATCGCGATTGTGGATTACAACAAGGTGTGTCAGGACAACCTGACGCGGGATTTGAAGGATCTCGAACCGATTGAGGATAAATGGCGGTCTTTCGGATGGGATGTTCAGCGCATTGACGGTCACGATATGGATCAAATCTATAAGGTGCTGACCCTGCCGGTCCACGATGAAAAACCGAGGGTCATAATCGCCGACACCATTAAGGGCAAAGGGGTCAGCTTCATGGAGGGCAAAACCTCCTGGCATGGAGTGGCACCCTCCGCTGAGGATTATGAAAAAGCCCTGAAGGAGTTGGAATGAAGGACGCGGCCACGCGTGACGGCTACGGAGCCTGTCTCGAAGAAATCGGAATCGATCCCAATATCGTGGTCCTCGATTCGGGGGTCAGCGACAGCACCCGCTCCAAAAAATTCGGGGATAAATATCCCGACCGGTTCTTCAACATGGGAATCAGTGAAGGCGATATGGTGTGTACCGCCGCCGGCCTCGCCACCACCGGAAAAGTGGCGTTCGCCACCAGTTTCGCCTGTTTTCTGCTGGGACGAACCATGGACCAGACCCTGGTCAGCGTGGCGTATTCCAACACCAACGTTAAACTTGTCGGAACGCATGCCGGAATCGCCGTGGGAGAAGACGGACCGACGGCTCAAATGATCGTCGATCTGGCCTACACCCGGGCCATGCCGAACATGACCGTGGTTCAACCGGCGGACTGGGAAGAGGCGTTTCAGGCCACCCGGGCCCTGGCGAATCATTTTGGACCCGCCTACATGAGGCTTGGAAGAGCTAAGGTCAAAGGAATCTACGATTCCTCTTACCAGTTTCAGATTGGCAAAGGAAATGTCGTCCGGGAAGGCCAGGATGTGGTGATTTTTGCCACCGGCGGTATGGTGCAGGAAAGTTTAGAAGCCTTGGGCCTCCTGGAGGCGGAAAACATTCGTCCGACTCTGGTGAATATCTCCACCTTGAAACCGATCGACAGTCAGCTGATTGTGGCCGAGGCGCGCAGAAATGGCGCGGTGATTACCGCAGAGGACCATAATGTCATTGGCGGTCTGGGTGACGCCGTGCTGGAGGTGTTGAGCGATAATGATATTTTCCTGCCTGTGAAACGGATAGGGGTGGCCGATTCGTTTGCTGAAACGGGTTCTCAGAAGGAACTGTACGCCAAATACGGTTTATCCGCCAGCCATATCGCCGATAAGGTCAGAGATATCCTTAAAAATAAGAATTAATCCGCCTTCCTTAAAGTAAAACCTCAGACTTTGCGGCCGCTTGGCCTTTTTGCCGAACATCACCGTAATTTGACATAATATATGTTATGGGAACTAAGGGATATCGATTCCATCAGGTGGATGTTTTTACCGATCGCGTATTTGGCGGCAACCCTTTAGCGGTTTTCCCGGATCCCGAGGGCCTCGATGATGAGGATCTTTTAAGCATCGCCCGGGAAATGAATCTCTCCGAAACCACTTTCGTCTATCCCCCTTTGGATTCGCGGGCGGACTTCAGAATCCGTATTTTCACCCCAGGAAAGGAAATTCCCTTTGCCGGGCATCCGACCCTGGGTACCGCCCATATTTTGTGGGAAACCGGTCGCGTTTCCGGGGATCAAGACAGTCTGGTATTGGAAATGGACGCCGGTCTGATTTCCGTGAGCCGGCGTGAAGACAGGTTGTTTATGAAACAACCTCAGCCTGAATTTGGAAGCCTCTGCGACCAAAAACACAGACTGGCTGAAGCGCTGTCTCTTGATTCTGAGGCATTGGCTAGCCGTTTTCCTGCCCAGGTGGTTTCCACCGGGTTTCCCGCACTTTTCGTTCCCCTGGATAATCGAAATGCCCTGCGACAAATTGCACTGAACCTTCCGGTACTGAAGCCGCTTCTGGGCGATGTGGATATGATTTATCCGTTTACTTTCGACACTTTGGAAACCGCCTCCACTGTTCATTCCCGGGGGTTCGCTCCGTTTGTTGGTATTCCGGAGGACCCCGCCACAGGAAGCGCCGGAGGCGCTCTGGGAGCTTATTTAGTCCATCATAATGCGGTGGAACCCTCTAAAACCATCATTATAGAGCAAGGTTTTGATTTAAAAAGGCCCTCATATGTCCATGTAAAAATTGAAAAAAACGGCGGAGCAATTGGGGCGGTCGAAGTGGGGGGCCAATCGCGGACGGTATTGGAGGGAAATCTGCTTTTATGACTCAAAGGGACTTGTAGCCCCCTTCTCCATCATTGGTTAGGTATAGAAAAAGGGCGGGGCAGATGCCCCACCCTTTTATTGCTGGTTCAGTGTAGATAGCCCCGGATCAGGCGCTTTTCTTATTTTGGTCTGGAACGTCTGATGGATGACCGTAAGCGCAATTGGAGCAATAATGGCTGGCATCCCTGGAACACATGATACAACTGCTGAATTCCCCTGATGCCCGGACCAATCCCCCGCAATGATTACATCGTGGAGCGGGAGCTTTTTTCGGAGCTTTCCGTGTATTTTTAGTAAAACGCTTGTTATTCACTAGAGACTGGCTTCTTGAAATTTTGACGTACATTCTAAGAAATCTCCCTCAGGAAGAGTGAAATAGGATGGCCATCAGAGCCTTATTTTTCATTAAGGATGTTTACCGCCCGAAAAAGATTTAAAAAATACGGCAATACTTAAAATAAAATGATAAGCAACTAATCCTCCCAAAATCACGCGGTTTGTTTCAAAATCGGATGGAAACCGCTTAAATCCTGGCTAAAACTCCTTTATTGACGGTTTCCATTCTCTCACTATCGAACAGAATTTCAACCAATTTCAAGGCAAATTCGAGCGCGGTTCCGGGACCGCGGCTGGTGATGATATGCCCGTCCACCACCACCCGGTCCTCGGAATAGTGCGTTCCCGGCAATTGGTCCTGAACCGAGGGATGGGAGGTGGTGCGCGTATTTTTCAGGATTCCGGTGGAATGGAGAACCACCGGGGCGGCGCAAATGGCGGCTACCTGCTTCCGGGATTCGTGCATATTTTGAATGAGGGATTTCACCTTCTCATTTTTCTGAAGATTAGCGGTGCCCGGCTGGCCTCCCGGCAACACGATCAGGTCAAACTCTTCCTCTGAGACTTGGTCGATCAGGGCATCCGGAAGAATTGAAACCCCGCGCGAGCCTTCAATGGGCCCCTCTTCCGTGGCGGCCAGTGTCACCCGGGCTCCTGCCCGCCGCAGGATATCCACCACAGAAATCGTTTCAATCTCTTCAAAACCCGGCGCCAGAGTCACCAGAACCTTTTTCATAGGGATTCTCCCTTGTTTAAATTGTGTAAAGAGCTCATGATACCCGATAAAATACCCGAATTGAATCTTTAGCCGACCGGAAACTCTGATATTTGAATCGCTTCCCCTCAGGGTAAGCTGATCCGGGAAACTAAAGGAAAACCTTTATTGCTAACTCTTGTCATGGATCGCGCGGAAAACCCGGCTTCTTTTGGACGGCAGATCGAGAAAATGTTCAGTGCCATAGCGCCCCGGTACGATTTTCTCAATCGTCTGCTGAGTTGCGGCAGGGACCGTTATTGGAGAAAAAAGGCGGTTTCCCGGTTGAAGCCGGCCCCCGGTCATCGGATTTTGGATGTCGCTACGGGAACAGCGGATGTCGCCCTGGAAATCGCCCGTCAAACCGCGGGTAAGGACGTTAAAGTGGCAGGTCTGGATTTCAGTGAAAAAATGCTGGAATTGGCGCAACGGAAAATCGATTCCCAGGGGCTTTCGGAGACCATCCAGTTGCAATGCGGTTCCGCGGAAAATCTGCCTTTTGATGACGGAGGGTTTGACGGCGCGACCACGGCCTTTGGAGTCCGGAATTTTTCGAATGTGGAGCTGGGGTTGCGGGAAATGTATCGGGTGTTAAAACCCGGGGGCCGATGTGTGATTCTGGAGTTTGCCCTGCCCCGTCATTTTTTATTTAAATTGGTGTACCGGGTCTATTTCGACTATCTGCTGCCTTTGCTGGGACGGATGATTTCAAAACATCGCCACGCCTATTCTTATCTCTCGGAATCCGTGGCTTCTTTTCCCGTTCGGGATGGCTTTGCAAGCCTTCTGCAACAGGCTGGATTTAATGAGGTTACGTTTAAAGAGTTGACCTTTGGCATTGTAATCATCTATACAGGTAAAAAAAAATAGACTCATTACGGCTTTAGGCCCGATAATAAAGCAGAGATGAAGAAAACCGCGCTATTTTTCTTATTTTTGATACTGGGGGTTTCTGCTGTCATCCGGTATACTGGGGACCGCCCTCAGGAGGCCCCCCTCCCCGCTTCCAAACCGGTTCATCTGGTACCGGATATCTATGCCGACCTGGAAGGTTACCAGGATATTCTGGATTTGCAGGATGCCTTTGTCCGTAACGCCCGGCAATTGAAACCAACCGTTGTGAGTATCAACCAGTTGGTGGAACGGCCCAAGAAATCCATTACAGACAGCTTTTTACACAAAACACCTGAAGGCTGGTACTCCAAATTTAAAAACTGGCTTTGGGGCGCGATCCAGAAGAAATATACCGTGGAAAGTTTAGGTTCCGGGGTGATTTACGACAACCGCGGGTACATCCTGACCAACTATCATGTGATTGAAAATGCCGAGAAAATCATGATCCAGTTAATGGATCGAAGGGAATTTTCTGCCAAAATCGTGGGGGTGGATCCCCTGACGGATCTGGCCGTTCTGAAGGTTTTTTCATTTGGCGACTTCCCGGTTCCCGCTTTTGGTTCGGCGGAGAACCTGGGAGTGGGAGAATGGGTGATGGCGATCGGCAACCCCTACGGTTTGGATGGAACGGTTACCGTGGGCGTGGTCAGTGGTAAAGGACGGTCCGATCTGGGTATCGCCACGTTTGAGAATTTTATACAAACCGACGCCTCCATTAACCCCGGAAACAGCGGCGGGCCTTTGATTGATCTGAACGGCCGTGTGGTGGGCATCAATACCGCCATCGCTGAAATCGGGTCCGGTGTGGGTTTTGCCATTCCTATGGAAATGGCTGTGAAAATAGCCAATTCCATTATTGAAAAAGGCGGAGTCGAACGGGGCTGGCTGGGTGTGGGGATTCAATCGCTGACACCGGAACTGGCCACGTCATTTCAGGTGAGGCGTACCGGAGGGGTTTTGGTCAATAGCATTGATGATGGCGCACCGGCGGATAAGGCGGGTTTGCATCGAGGGGATATTATCATCTCTTTTGACGGCAAGAGCGTTATGGACTCTAAAAGCCTGCAGAGGCTGGTGGCGGAATCCAATATCGGCCAATCGGTGCCCATTCGAATTATCCGGGAAGGCCAGGAACAGACCATTTTCGTTGAAATCGGTAAACTTCTTTCCTGATCTTGCCGGCCTGCTCAGTTTGCGGGTACCTCAAAACCCACTTCTTTTATTTTCGATGAAATCGTATTCAGATCTACCTGGCTTTCATCGTAATCCACGGTGACCCGTTTTTTATCCAAATCCACGTTTACTTGCCGGATCCCTTTCAAACCGTTAACCGCTTTGGTTACGGTTTCAACGCAATGTCCGCAGGTCATTCCCTCGACCTGAATTACCTGATGTTCCATGATTTTCTCCCGAACTGAATTGAGTTGATTGTATACAAAATCCGGGGGAGATTCCATGAAATCCAGACTGCCGGCAATGGGGACGCGAAAGGTGGAGACTCGGGGTAAAAAATAAGAACCCACTTGCAAGGCGGGGAGACCTTTCCTCAAGTGGGTCCTTAAAGGAGAAAAACCAATTACTAAAAGTATAGAATTTCAGTTCTTTTCAATCAACCTAAATTTACCTTAAATGTAAATTTGTTAGATTGTTGCTGAATTATGGGAGGTTATCCGGAAAACGGCGGTTCTTCTCTTCCCTCAAGTAAAATCCCGATATGACCGAAAAATAATAGGAGTTGGATAATTTATCAGGAGTGGATAACCCGCTATGGAAGAAATACAATTAAATTCAAACCCCGGTTCGAAAGCAGAATCCGCCCGGTTGAATAAAAAATCCACAAAGACGGACCGGTCCGGCAATGCCTCCGCTCCTGAAATTTCATTTGATCAGGTTTTGAAAAACGAAATGAACGCCCCTTCCGCCCCTCCGGAAATCCGTCACGATTTGGTGGCCAAGGTCAAAGCGACTCTGGCGAATAATTCGTATGAGGTGAAAGCCCAGGAATTGGCGGATAAGATGATTCAGAAAATCCGGGAAAACAAGACCCGATTCATAATATAAGCGCCCGGAGTTTTACAGGGTCTTCACTTGTTTCAAGCGCGGAAGCCGATCGCTATCCAGTAACTTTTCCTGCCACCGCTTGCCCAGACGGTTGGAGCGCAGGTCGAGAACTTCCAGTTGGTTGAGGGTGGTTTCTTTGTTTAGAATTTCCAGGCTGGTACGTGTGATTTGGTTATTCCGGAGATCCAGTTCTTTGAGGCGGGTCAAAACCGGGGACATAAAAATCGCCTGGCACCCCTGATCTCCCAGATGGTTCTTTCTCAAGTCCAGCACCTCCAGTTCGGATAATTCCGGGTACAGGCTCAGGTAAACGGCTTCATCCGGATTGATTTCCATATCCGCCATTTTGAGGGTTTTGCGGTTAAGGGAGATCCGGCTTTTGATAAAAGTCTCGAAAGTGGATATTTTCCGGGCTCCGTCTTTTTTGATTTTAGCGTCAATGGCGGCATTGATCTGGTCCAGATCGCCATTAAGCGAATAAAACAGGTCCAAAATGAAGTCCTGATTCATGGAGAAATTCCCCTTGAGGTCCGAAAGGATTGATCGATAATTCCCACTTTATCAAATAAAGCCATTAAAAGGTTGGTTTTCCAACATTTTTTGCTATACTCGATCCACTCAATAATAATGTTCTGATGGAGAAATAACTATGATGGGTATAGGCTTTCCGGAATTAATGATCATTCTCGTGATCATAATGATCATATTCGGCGCGGGTAAACTTCCGGAAATAGGTAGTGCCTTTGGAAGAAGTATCAAAAACTTCAAATCTTCCATGAAAGAAGCGGAACAGGAAGAACTGCAGGCAAGTGACCAGGCCGAGGGAAACGTTGAGGGGGATACCGAGCCTCAGGCGATTTCTGAAAATTCCGGGGAAGCGGATGCCGAGCAGGTCAAAACTGAAACGGAAACTTCCGGGGCGTCCGGCCAATAGCGCGACTTTCGATTTTCGAATCCCTGCGGATTCATGCATTTGTCTTCACTGAGCATCTCTCCAGTGACCTCTTTACCCTTGCCTTTCTCCCCGGGTAAAGGGTCTTTGGCTTTCCATGCCGGGTAATGATTAAAAATCTCCGATTTTTACTCAGTAAATTCCTTGCCGCCTTTCTGGATGTCCTCCCTATTATTCTGGTAATCACCGTTTTTCAAATATGGGTGATTCAGCAACCCTTTCCACATCTTAAAGAAACCCTTCTGGGATTTCTGCTGGTCATTACCGGCCTGTTCATCTTTGTACAGGGACTGGAAACCGCCCTCTTTCCACTGGGAGAGAGATTGGCGGTGGAGTTTGCCATCAAGGGCAACGTGTTTTGGATTGTCCTTTTCGGTTTCACCCTGGGATTTGCGACTACGATCGCCGAACCGGCATTGACGGTGATTGCCCAGAAAGCGGGACAAATTGCCGCGGAAAGCGGAGCTATTGATAATTCCAAATCATCCATTGCCAGTTTTGTCTGGGGCCTGCGGTTGACGGTCGCTTTTTCCGTCGGGTTCGCGGGCATGGTGGGGGTGATCCGGATTATCAAAGGATGGCCCCTGGTGATTTTTATTCTGGGCGGCTATTCTCTGATCGTTCTGGCCACTTTGTTCGCACCGAAGGAAATTATCGGGATCGCCTATGATTCGGGGGGAATCACCACCTCCACCATTACCGTACCTTTGATCACCGCTCTGGGGATAGGACTGGCCACTTCCATTCGCGGCCGGAATCCCATCGTCGATGGCTTCGGTTTGATCGCCTTCGCGAGTCTTACTCCCATATTTTTCGTCATGCTTTACGGCATTTATGTTTATGGATGGGCTTGAGCGATGGCGGAATTAAACTACATTGATATCATTTCCGAATCCCTGTTCATTACCATGATGGATATTCTGCCCATCGTGCTGGTCTTTTCGTTTTTTCAATGGGGAGTGATCCGTAAAAAACTCCCGCACCTGAAAAAAATGTTGATCGGGATGGGGATGGTCGTGGTCGGATTGGCGATTTTTATCGTCGGCCTGGAAGAATGTATTTTCCCGCTGGGAACTTCCATGGCCCAACAGCTTTCCGATCCGGCCTTTCTAACCTCCGGGGATCACCAGTCGTTGACCCGATTGTCGGATGGCCAACGGCTGGATGCTGAGTTTTATCTGGCCGTGATCTGTTTTGGGTTTTTCATCGGTTTTTCCACCACTCTGGCGGAGCCGGCTTTGATTGCGGTGGCCATCAAAGCCCGGGAAATTTCTACCGGGGCGATTTCCTCTTTGGGACTCCGGGTGGCGGTGGCGGTGGGAGTGGGCGTAGGGGTGGCTCTGGGTTCTTACCGCATCATCGAAGGAACTCCTCTCCAGTATTACATCGTCGGCGGATACATCGTATTATTGATTCAAACGTATTTTGCTCCCAAGTTTATCGTGCCACTGGCTTACGATTCAGGCGGGGTGACCACGTCTACCGTCACCGTGCCTCTTCTGGTCGCATTGGGATTGGGATTGGCGTCCAACGTTCCGGGCAGTTCACCGTTGATGGACGGGTTCGGGTTGATCGCGTTCGCCTCTCTTTTCCCTATGATAAGCGTCTTGGCCTATGCTATGATCCAGGCACGATTTTCACCCCGGGAGCCGGATTCGAATGAGAAAACAAACTCCTAGGAGGTTGATATGCGTTTTAAAGTAATTCTGGCTTTGGTGAATGACGATTATCAGGACGAGGTGATCGCCGCCGCGAAACAAGCCGGGGCAACGGGTGTAACCATCCTCAATGCCCGCGGGGAAGGCGTGCACGATCAAAGCTCCTTTTTCGGCCTGAAAATGGAAATTCAGAAGGATATGCTTTTGTTTCTGGTGGAGGATTTCAATTCCAATCAAATCATGGACGCGATTTACCAGGCGGGTCAATTTGCGAAGCAAGGCAATGGCATCGCTTTTTCATGGACCGTCGATCGCGCGATTGGGATGGAAAGCCAGATTCCCATTCTGGAGAAAGACGCCAAAGAACATTATTTTTAAATTGCGTTCATTGGAGCTTACCGCATGAGTCAATCCGTTCATGTCAGCCAGGTGATGATGCCCGGCTTCAAGAAAATCGATGGGGTGACCCGGGTCTCTGAAGCCCTGAAGTTGATGAAAGAAAACAAGCTCAATGCTATTTTGATCGAACCGCGCGACGATGCGGATGTTTTTGGAATTTTGACACTTAAAGATATCGCGCGGAAGGTCATCGCCCAACGGCGCAAGCTGTACGAAACCCACGTCTATGAAATCATGTCCAAGCCGGTATTATCCCTTCCCGCCAATATGCCGGTTCCGTACGCGGCGCGATTGTTGACCAATTTCAACGTGTCCTATGCCATGGTGATCGAGAGCGATCAGGTGGTGGGCCTGGTTTCTTTGAATGGGATTGTCAACAACTGGGATCTGGAATAAACCGCCGTTCGCCCCGCCTATCCCTTCTTGAGGGAACTTCCGCTGGTGCTGTCCCAATGCACGCTTTCAGGGCTGGAGACGTGTTGCGCTTTGGCCGACCAGTGATCCCACCCGACATTCAGCTCGATAATTTTGACACATTCATCCAACCCATGAGCACCGGCAAGATGGGATTCCAACTCTTTCAGATCCTTAAGGTAGGTTTGATGTTCGGACTTGTAACGGGCCTGGGCTTCCGCAATGTTGGCCAGCGTGGCCTCCGCCTGGGAATTGTAGTTGAAAATGGACTTGCGGATATGGTCGTAGTCCACCAGAAAATTCACGTAGCCCCAAATGAGAAGCGGGATCACCGCGGCTACACTCAAACTGAGTTTGATTTTTTTCCGCTCCATGAAAATGGCGGCAAAAACAAAGACAAATCCCACAATCAGCGAGTAGGTGGAGATCGTTTGGTACAAATCCAGAGGGGGAATGGCCTTCCCGCATGAGGTTTGCGCGACCCAGGGAGCCATCGTCAGGCTTTGAAAACCCACGGTGTGGATTCGGGCCAGTGCGGGCTCCGCCCACCCGGTCCCAAGCAATATAAGTCCCAGCAAACCTGACTGTGAAACACCACGCATTTTAAATCTCTTGCCCGCTTTGGAAACCTTCCACAACCCCTTATCGGGTTGAATGTTAAAAGAGGGTTACTGTATAAGATTTTCCCGGTAGCGTCCACTTTAATTTCCCCCGGGAGGGGGATGAAAATTGGTCTTCACAATTCAAATGTCATGGGATATTTTATGTATTTTATCATTTTCAAAAAGGCGGATTTCAATGACCGAGCAAAACCGATTTGCCGATAACGGCGATGGTACCATTCAGGATCACAAGACCGGGCTGGCCTGGTGCAAAAAGGATTCTTTCCAGATTGAGCAGGATTGGCTGAATTTTCAGGAAGCCCTGGTTTTTATCGACAATCTCAATAAAAGGGATTATCTGGGATTTCACGACTGGCGGATTCCGGAAAAGGATGAAATCGTGGAGTTATTCAGCGAAGAGTTTGAGTTGACGGGCCGCTCCAACCTGATTCTGCATATTTCTTCCCTGTTCGAACCCAAATGCGGGGGCGGCTCATGGTGTTTACCTTTTGACCAGCAGGCGGCTTTTTATTTCTCTTATCAAAGCGGCCTTTCACAGGCTTACGATCAGGATTTTACGCAAGGGTACGTGCGGCCGGTTCGTTTGTGGCCGGAAGATTAAAGGGTGGCCTGACGGGCACGCTGAAAACAGGATTCAATTTTGGGCAGGTTTTTCATGGGGCGGACGATCTGATTGATTTGAACCTTATTGTCGTCGTATTGAATAGAGGCGACTTCATAATGCTCGGTATCGACGTCCTCTTCTTCACCCAGATATTGGATGAGAGCTGAACGAAGGGCGGACCATTCCAGATAAACCAGAAATTGGTTTTCAGTGCTTTTATTTTCCAGCCCCATATCCCGAAGGATATTGTAAAAATTCAGGTTCACCAGATTCTGAATTTTTTTTCCTTCGCAGTATTTATGAAAGCTGATCCCATCGCCTATTTTCTTATCACAGGAGATTTTGGTGTAATCGTAATCGATCAAATAGTCATTATGATCAACCCGGATCAGCATCAAAGAGGTGGTGTCTTCGCAGGGCATATTTTCTGTCAAATAGAATGTAAATGAGTTAGCTGGATACAGTATAACATTTGCGACTGTATTTTCTACCTCTTTCTTAATTTACCCGGAATCCAAGTTCATACTGATGTCCACCGATCGGGCAGAATGGGTTAAGGCCCCTATGGATAGGAAATTCATACCCAAAGCCTTTAATTCCTCCAGATTTTCCAATTTCACCATGCCGGAAACCTCCACCCTGGCCTGGTCACCGATCATTTGAATAGCCTGTTTCAGAATATCCGTCTCCATATTATCCAGCATGATGATATCTGCTTTATTTTCAATAGCTTCCCGGACCTGCATTAGATTTACCGTTTCCACCTCTATTTTCCCTGTGCAGTTCCTTCTAATTCGCCGTATGGCTTCGGTGATGCCTCCAGCTATCTTGATATGATTATCTTTGATTAAAACAGCGTCAAACAGCCCAAAACGGTGATTGGTCCCTCCCCCGCAACGCACCGCATATTTTTCAAAAACCCGGAGTCCAGGGGTTGTTTTTCGGGTATCCAAAATGGTCACGGGATGGGCGGTTTCCACATATTTCCGGGTTAACGAGGCAATTCCGCTCAATCGTTGCAGGATATTGAGGGCCGTTCTTTCTCCCTTAAGCAAAGCGGAAATTTTACCCCTTACGTGAATAATGGTCCCTTGGGAGGGAACCTCATCTCCATCCTTAAACGGGATTTCGGGAAATGAGACTTGGGGGTCCAGAATCGAAAATACCCGGCGAAAAATATCCAGGCCGCACAGGACCAGGGGCTCCTTGGCGGTGACTGTGCCGGTGACGGTTGTTTCCTGATCCAGGATACCGTCGGTGGTGATGTCCCCGGTTCCCAAGTCCTCTTCCAAAGCCAGATTCACCAGCCCGTCGATCTGTTCCTGCGTGGGTGCGGTCATTTTGTGTTAATTTAAAATAATCAATAAGTTAAAAGTTACCACAAAACCCTTTTTTCGCCAATCATGCCTTATACTAGAGAACGTGGATAAACCGGTCAATAAAGAACAGGCGCAACAACGGATCGATCAGATTCATGCCTTTCAGGGTGAGTTGAAACGGCTCGAAAATGAAGGCGTGTTAAATATTCCGCAGGATATGAAAGATGCGGTCTCCGGTTACCATGCCGGATTGATTAAAACTTTCAGCGGTCGGTTTGATACCGACTCCAGCGATGCGGAAAAAAAACTTTCCTGGGGAATGCGCGTCCTCACTTTTCTGGGAGGAATGGCACTCTGCGCCAGTATCTTTTTCTCGTTTTACAGGATTTGGGGGTTGATTCCCACCACGATCCAAGTTGCCATTCTCATCACTTTTCCGGTGCTGTTTTTAGCGGCCATGCCCTGGGCCGCTAAAAAAGAAATATCCCATTATTATGCAACTCTGCTGGGCCTGGCGGCTTTTGTTGGCTTTATTCTCAACCTCAACGCCATGGGTTCCATGTTCAATATCACGCCGTCCCAGAACGCGTTTCTGATCTGGGGATTACTGGGGATCGCGTTGGCTTATTATTTGGGATTGCGGCTTCTGCTCCTGGCCGGCCTGCTTTCTCTTCTGGGGTATTTATCGGCCACCGTCGGCGCCTGGAGCGGCGGTTACTGGTTGTCGTTTGGGGAACGTCCGGAAAATTTTATGGTCGGCGGGGCGATCATGGTGGCCCTGCCGATGATATTCAAACATCGCCATTTTTACAATTTTCCCTGGTTTTATCAGTTGGTGGGTCTGATTTCAATTTTTATCGCCATTCTGATCATGTCGTTCAATGGCCGGGCCAGTTACCTGTTTACAGAAATCTATACCGTGGAAAGAAGTTATGAATTATTAGGATTTTTATTATCCGGGGTGACTATCTGGCTGGGAATCCGGACCCGCCAAACGGGTGTGGCCAACATTGGGGCCACTTTTTTCACGATATTTCTTTACACCAAATTCTTTGACTGGTGGTGGGATAAACTTCCCAAATATATTTTCTTTCTGGTCATGAGTGGGGTCACCATTGGCCTGCTGGTTATCATTAAGTCCATCCGCTCCCGGTTTAAGGAAAGCACATGAAACGTTACGGTCTTTATATCGCCATCGGCTTGATACTTGCCACCAATATGGTGGTATTGGCGGGAGTGGCCTACAACCGCTCCGGAGAGCCGGACGCGGTGGCCGAATTGACGGAGCGCGAGTTGATTTGGGAAAGCCGGTGGAACCCCTCCAAGGATGAGAATACCGGCCTTTATTTGTCCTTATCCTGGGACATGCCCGGCTATAAAGGGCGTTATACCTCCACGGAGGATAGAAATTGGCTGAAACGGGAAAAATTGGAAGAACTGGATTTCGAAACGGATTACCCCCTGCATCAGAAAGATGCATGGGCTTATTACCGTCACCAGCTTCCCGTCCAGGCCTACGTGGTTCTGGAACTCAACGGTCCCGCTTATCAGAAATGGCTGGCCGAGGCCCAAAAGGATTTAGAAATTGCACGAAACAAAGTCGAGCGGGAAAAAAACGATAAAAAGAAAAAGAGCCGGAAAAGGGACCTCAAAGAAATTGAAATCAAGATTGCCATGCAATCCAAATTATTTGCTGTCGATGCCGGACAAGAGCCAGGGGTGCTCCGCAACAAATATCCGGATCGCTCCAAATATATTATCGCCCCGGCGGCGTTTAAGATCCATCGGGAAAAAATTTACTCAAAGCCTCTCCCTGCCTCAAAGAGATACTTCCTGTCCGGGCGGGTCGATGAAATCCTGGTTGAAGATATTCACGTCCCCAACGAATTTCGCGAATTTTTTATTGCTGAGATCAAAAGCCCCACTATACAATACCTCCCGCACGATAAACCCACTTCTGATTTGAAACCCAGATATTCGGTGACCGTCAACTACGGAAAGCGCTACGAACCCTGGATTGCCGCTGTCAATAAACTGGAATAAAAAATCTTCCAAAGGATGCCATGCGTCTTCCAGAAAAACTGGTTCTGGATGAGATAAAGATTTCGGAGCCTTCCGAACGGTTTTCCAGCGATAATGAGTCTCCGGAACAACTCATTCAATTTCTGGATCCCGTAAACCGCCAGATCTGGGGTTATGTGGTGGTGGACAACACCCGCCGCGGCCCCGGTCTGGGAGGCATCCGCATGGCGCCGGATGTCACCCTGGGGGAAGTGCGTCGCCTGGCCCGCGCCATGACGCTGAAGAACAGCGCCGCCGCCCTGCCCTTTGGCGGTGGCAAAGCCGCTATCGTCACCGACCCGGTGGCCATGGCCCTGAACCCGGCTAAGAAACGCGATCTGATCGGAATATTCGCCGAGGCTTTGTTCGATGTCGATACCTATATCCCCGCCCCGGACATGGGAACCAATGAGCAGGATCTTCAGCAAATTTACGAACACTACTCCCAACGGCTGGGCACAAACCAACATATGCGCGGCGGCGCTTCACGTCCCCCCGAACAGGGGGGTATTCCGATCGATGAATGGGGTTTGACCGCCCACAGTCTGTTTGCCGCTATCTGTACGGTTCAGGAGTTGGAACCGGATTTTCAAATCGAAGGTTCAACCGTGGTGATTCAAGGATACGGAAACGTGGGTTCCGTGACCGCCTCCAAGCTCCATCAGGCCGGGGCGGTGATTATCGGCGCCTCAGACCTCCATGCCGCCCTGTGGCATCCTCAGGGACTGGATGTCGAAGAACTGAACGCCGTTCGCCGGCAACCCGGTGGTATTTCCAACTATTCCGGTCCCGCGGAAAAGAGATTACCGCCGCAATATATTGATTGGTTGCTGGAAGCCCCCTGCGATCTCCTGATCCCCGCCGCCCGGCCCGATGCCGTGACGGCGCGCAATGCCGACCGGATTCAATGCCGTAAAATCTTTCAGGGGGCCAATGCCCCCAGCAACAAAATGACCGAGTATTACCTGCAAAAACGCCGCAATATTGTTTCCTATGCCGATTTTATCGTCAATGTCGGCGGGGTGATCGGTTGCGCGGTGGAACTCAAAATGACGATGGATGATTCCTATCGACAGCGGGTGCTGGCGGCCGGTGAAAACGGCAAGGCATATTTGGAACAATTGATTTATAATACGGTTTCGGAAAATATCCGCAACATCGTCTTTAATTTGAGGGAAGGCGGGGAATGCGATAGGATTTTCCGGGAAGAGGCGCTGCAACTGGCCCTGGAGCGGTTGCAAAGTCCCGGGGAAGTCCGGCTTTAACAGTTAACTGGAAAGGGATAAGGCTTATGTGCAAAAATGTCGGCACACTGGATCGTCTGATCCGCATCATGTTTGGGACGGGTATGATTTTTCAGGGAGTCATTATGGGGCATGCCGCCGGTTGCGTGTTGGCGATAGCGGGGCTGGTTCCGCTCATTTCAGGCTTGTCTTCCAAGTGTCCTATCTATAAAGCAATTAATATTAATACAATAGATTAAGGCGTAAAACCTTAGAGATTACATTAATTTCCATAAACCTCTTTTAATATTTTGTCGGCCCCTTTTTCCAGCAACTCGCCGGCCAATTGAAAACCGAGTTCTTCCGGGTCTTCGGTAGAGCCGGTTTGCTCCCCCCTGATAATCTGTTTTCCGTCCAGGCTTCCTACCAGACCGCGCAGGCGGATCATTTCATTGTCCACTATGGCGTACACCCCAATGGGAACCTGACACCCGCCTTCCAGTCTTTTCAGGAAACCTCTTTCGGCTTCCAGGGCGGTATGGGAATCTTCATGATCCAGGGGAAAAATCCGGTTCATGACCGCCAGGTCTTCCTTTCGCGATTCAATGCCGACAGCGCCCTGCCCTCCTCCCGGCAACATGATTTCCGGTTCGATGAACTGGGAAATGCGGTCGGCCATATCCATCCGGATCAATCCGGCGGCGGCCAGGATGACAGCATCGAGGCCTTCGGTTTCCAGTTTTTTCAACCGCGTCTCCAGGTTCCCTCGCATGGGCACCACAGAGAGGTCCGGCCGGTAAGCCAAGAGCTGGGTCGTCCGGCGGAAACTGCCGGTGCCGACTTTGGCGCCTTTGGGGAGATCGTCCAGTGTTACGTGATTTCTGGATACCAGGACGTCTCGCGGGTCCTCACGTTCGGTGACCACGGACAGGCCTAACCCGGGCGGGAACCGCACCGGAACGTCCTTCATGCTGTGGACGGCGATATCGGTCCCATACTTCAGCATGCTTTCCTCGATTTCCTTGGTGAACAGGCCTTTGCCGCCCACCTTGGCAAGCGGGACATCCTGAATCTTGTCGCCGGAGGTTTTGATTTTGACCAACTCAACGGTGAGGTCCTCATGGACCGTCTCCAATTGCGCTTTGATCCAATGCGCCTGCCACAGCGCCAGCGGGCTTCCGCGGGTTCCTATGCGGATCTTATTGGTAAAGAAAATTTCTGGCATCAGTCGTCCAGGTGAAATAAATCGCGGATGGCCTTCAGGTAAGTGCGCCCTTCGGAGGTCTGGGTTTTCTTCTTCAGGTTGACCGTCGGTTTGTGCAGAATTTTATTGATCATGGAGGTGGTCATTTGATGGAGGGTCCGATGATCTTCCTCTGAGAGGTGAGTGAGTTTTTTAAGCGTCTTTTCCAATTCGCGCTGACGGACATTTTCCGCTTTTTTCCTCAATTCGATAATGGTGGGAACCGCATCGAGCGATTCCACCCAGTTATTGAATTTATTGACCTCGGAATGGATGATTTCCATCGCCACTTCCGCTTCCTTTTGCCGTTCCTGGATATTGGCGTTAACGACGTTTTGCAAATCGTCAATATCATACAGGTAGATATTCTCCAGATCGTTGACTTCCGGCTCAATATCCCGCGGCACGGCGATGTCGATGAAAAACATCGGCCGGTTTTTACGGTGGTGGATGGCGTCGTTGACCATTTCCTTAGTGATAATGAATTTCGGCGCGGCCGTGGAGCTGATGACGATATCGGCTTTGTGTAATTCGGTTTTAAAGTGTTCGAAATCCAGGGCACTGCCGTTCAGAGTCTTGGCGAGGCTGGCCGCCCGTTCATAGGTGCGGCTGGCGACATAAACGGTTTTGACGCCATAGGATATCAGATGCTTGGCGGCCAGTTCGGCCATTTCACCCGTACCCACCAGCATGACCGTATGAGTTTCCAGGTCGTCGAAAATTTTCCGCGCCAGTTCCACCGCCGCGGAACTGATGGAAACAGCGCTTTCCGAAATTCCCGTTTCCTCACGAATTTTTTTGGCAACGTTGAACGCCTTCTCAAACAGTTGATTCAATATCAGGCCCGTGGTCTGCAGGGATTTGGCCAGACTGTAGGCATCCTTGACCTGTCCCAGAATCTGGGATTCGCCCACCACCAGAGAGTCCAGGCTGGAGGACACCCGGAACAGATGCTGCACGGTTTCTTCCTCCTGGAAGGCGTAAAAATGCTTGTCCAGAAGATGATAAGGAATACCGTGATAATCGCAGATAAACTGTTTCAGCCGGTTGATTCCCAGAATCGACGTCGCTGACCCGCGCGTAAATTTCGACCCGGTTGCAGGTGGAGATAATCAGGTTTTCATTGATTTCGGGAAACATCCCGAGTTTTCCGGTGGACTCTTCAATAGCACTGGTATTGAAGGCGAGCTTTTCCCGCAATTCCACCGGGGTGGTTTTGTGGTTCACACCGACTATAACCAGATTGGATTCCGCCATATTCAAAAATGAAAAAGAATGCTGATCATGACCGTGACAAACCCCAGAATGGAACCCTGGGCGGCTTTTTTACCGCGCAGGCCCACCATGTGCCGGCCGAAAAATACCAGTCCATAGACCACCCAGCCCAGAACCATGGGCCAGGTCTTGACCAAATTCCATTGATTCATCTGGAAGTTCCAAATGGTGACGGTTAAAAACCCCAAAGTAAACAGCGGGAACCCTGCGGCCACCACCTTGTAGTTCAGGTTGTCCAGCGCTTCCAGCGAGGGCATGCGAAAATACATCATGCTCAATTTTTTGGATTTGACCTGTTTTTCCTGAATTAAATACATGACTCCCACTCCAAAGGCAATGGCAAACGCGGCGAATCCGAAAATGGACAATGTGCGATGCAGGGTTTGCAGCACCCTGAATTCGGATTCCGGAAAATCCACGATTTCTCTGGAGAGAAAAGTCGCATACAACAATATCAGAAAAGCCACCGGGATGACAAACGATCCCAGGTCCTTGATTTTATATTTCCAATGGGTAATAAAGAAAACGATGACCACCAGCCAGGATAGAAAAACCGCTACCTCAAATGAAGAGGTGTAGGGTCCGTGACCGGTTTCCTGCGAACGCAGACCGATAAAAATCGTGTGAGACAGCAGGCCGACAGCCACTGTTCCCGCAGCGAGGGAGGATAAAACAAGACGCCGGTAAATGAGATATACAAAATATTCCAATGACGCAATCAGGTAACTGATCATTGCAATATTGAAGGTGATGATTTTCATGGATCGGCAAAACCAGACAGGTGGTTGGGTGACGCCCCATGCTAGCATTTAAACCCGGGAAATACAATCTTTTGAGGCTTAAACAGATTGAATTTTAACAACTTATCCGGAAACCGGGAGGAATTTCGGAGGCTGCCGGTTTAATGAGGGAGGGAATTCAGTCCTCCTTGGTCTTGATCAGATCTTTCAGCTCGCTCATGAATTGATTGACGTCTTTAAAGTCGCGATAGACGGAGGCGAAACGGACATAGGCCACGCTGTCCAGATGGTAAAGTTCCTGCACCACTTTTTCGCCGACGGTGACCGCGGAAACTTCCTTTTCGCCGGACTCCTGGAAATACCGTTCAATATTGTCCACCAGGTTTTCCATTTGCTCCACGCTCACGGGTCTTTTCTGGCAGGCTTTCTGAACGCCGGACAGAATTTTGTCGCGGTTGAACTCCTCCCGTCTTCCATCCTTTTTGACCACCAGGATGGGCGTTTGCTCGATCCGCTCATAGGTGGTGAAACGCTCGCCGCAATTCAGGCATTCCCGGCGGCGGCGGGTCATATCCCCATCGCGATTGGTGCGGGAATCGATGACTTTGTTCTCCATATTGGAGCACTGGGGGCATTTCATGAGGACTCAGAATTTGTTGACGAGTTCCATGTGATATGGAAACTGTTCACACAGTTCACGGACTTTTAAACGGGTTTTTTCGATGAATTCATTGTCCTCCGTCCTTTGCAGAACGCCGATCATCATTTCCCCGATCAATTTCATCTCTTTTTCCTTCATTCCCCGGGTAGTGAGCGCGGGGGTACCGATGCGGATACCGGAGGTGACGAACGGACTGCGGGTTTCAAAGGGAACGGTGTTTTTATTGACGGTGATTCCCGCCCGGTCCAGGGCTTCTTCCGCCTGCTTGCCGGTAATGTCCTGCGGCGAGAGGTCGACCAGGACCAGGTGGGTATCCGTCCCGCCGCTGACCACCTTGTAGCCGTTGTCCTTTAAAAGAGCCGCCAGGCATTGCGCGTTTTTGATGACCTGTTGCTGATACTCGACAAAATCCGGTTGCAGCGCTTCCTTGAAGGCCACCGCCTTGGCGGCGATCACGTGCATCAGGGGACCGCCCTGAATGCCGGGGAAGATCTTCTTGTTCACCTCCTTGGCGAACTCTTCCCGGCACAGGATCATGCCCCCGCGCGGACCGCGCAGGGTTTTGTGTGTTGTGGTGGTGACAAACTCCGAATAAGGCACCGGGGAGGGATACAGTTTGGCGGCGATCAGGCCGGCGGGATGGGCGATATCCGTCATGATCCTGGCCCCGACCTCATCGGCGATTTCCCGGAATCTGGGGGCGTCGATGACCCGGGGATATGCGCTGGCGCCGACCACAATCATTTTCGGGCGGTGCTCCTTCGCCAGGCGCAGAACTTCGTCATAATCGATCAGCTCGGTCTCCCTGTTGACACCATACTGGACCACGTTGTAGCTGTATCCGGAAAAATTGACCGGGGACCCGTGCGTCAGGTGGCCGCCGTGCGACAGGTTCATCCCCAGAATCGTATCTCCCGGCTGGACGGCGGCGTGGTATACCGCCATGTTTGCCTGCGAGCCGGAATGCGGCTGAACGTTGGCGTGTTCCGCCTCGAATATCTGTTTGGCTCGATCAATGGCCAATTGCTCGGCAACATCGACGTAACTGCATCCTCCGTAATAACGTTTATTGGGATAACCTTCGGCATACTTGTTGGTCATCACCGAGCCCAATGCTTCCAACACCTGGGAGCTGACGAAATTTTCGGAGGCGATCATTTCCAGGGTGAAATTCTCGCGTTCGATTTCACCTTTGATGGCTTTGGATATTTCCGGATCGAAATCAGATAAGAGTGACAATTTAAAGTTCTCCTCGGGTTAGCATATCTTCGATATGGTCAATTTTTTCGAGACGCAGGCTGTGGCGTCCGCCTTCAAATGGAGTTTCCAGCCAGGTTTTCACAATTTCATAAGCAAGGCCCTTGCCGACCACCCGGCCGCCCAGAATCAGCACGTTGGAATCGTTGTGCTGACGGCACAGCTTGGCGGTATAAAGATCCGAACACAAAGTGCCCCGGACCTTGGGGAAGCGGTTGACGACAATGGACATGCCGATGCCGGTACCGCAAATCACGATACCGTTCAGATCTTCATCATCCGATACGGCTTTCGCCACCTTGGTGCCGTAGTCGGGATAATCCACCCGGTCAGAATTTCCCGGTCCCAGGTCCTCTACATTTACGCCTTCGGCCTTCAGGGTTTCCTTGAGGCTTTCTTTCAACTCGAAACCGGCGTGGTCGGAGGCAATAACAATTCGATTGATTTTTAATTCTCGATTCATAAATTCAGAGTCAGGTTATCGATCAAAAAGGCCGGGACACCGTCAATTATAAATGCGTGAGAGGAAATCCTTAGAGGAGCTGTCCCAAAACTAAAAAATCAAGGCATTGGTTCCTGAAGGGGGGCATGCCGGATCGTCCCGGCCGGATTTGGGGCGGGGTTCATTCGGCAAAGCTCTCTTGATGGATAGTAAAAAAATCCCTCAGCCTTGTCAACTCAATGCCATAGAGGAGAAGAAAACATTTAATCTCCGAATTTGCCCGGCGGTTCCATAGCGCCGGCAGGATAACCGTACAGGTAAAGCAACTTATTGAATTATATAAGGTTGCTTTGTTCAATCTGTCGTTGAATTCTTTATGGGTGTTCACAAAGGATCAGAAGCCGGGAACAGGCCTCATGCGCGAGGTTGGCATTTGAATTTTTTCCCTTCCCAGGTGACTTCCAGGTAGGGAGGCAGTTTGGTTTTTTTGTCGATCCTGGCTTCATTGATCTGCTCGCTGGATAGATTGACGGTTTTCTCCAGGAAGGCCCCTGTCAGGTTGGCGCCCTTGAACCTGACCCTGGACAGATCGGTATCGGTAAAATCCACTCCCTCGAGATGAGCGTCGGAAAAATCGATTTCCTCCAACTCCGAACTGGTAAAATTGGCCTGAGTCAGGTCGGCTCCAACGAATTTACTTTGGACGAGGGAGGCCACACTGAAATCCGCCTGACTGAGATTGGCTTGTGAGTAATCCGCGCCCTCAATTTCCGCCTGCTGGAAGCCGGTGCGGATGCATTTGGACAGGTTGAATTGCGAGTCTTTGATCTTCGCTTCCCGAAAATTGGCGTGGGTCAGGTCGGCCTTGATGAAATTGGCCTGCTCGATTTCCGCACTGGACAAAACCGCTTGGGTCATGATCCCCTTGCTGAAAACGGAATGATGAATCCGGGTCCACTTGAGTTGGCAATTGGCGAGATTGGCTCCGCTCAAATTGGCCTGGTGGAGTTGGGCATCATTGAAAACCGCCTGAGTCATTTGGGTGCCGGTAAAGATGGTCCCGGTTAAGTCACATTCCTCAAACCGCGTACCCATGAGGTCGGCTCCGCGGAAATCAATTTCCCGCAGGTCGGATTTTCTGAAATTGGTCCTCATCAGGTTGGCTTCAGAAAGGTTTGCCCCCTTGATGTTCACTTCGGCGAGATCCGCATTCATCAGATCGTGCTTGGTGCGCTCAATTTTTTTGAGAATTTCGCTGTCGGACATACCTTGATCTTTCCAGACCGATGCTCCAATAATACTCATGCAACCTCCTGTAAGGACTATCCTGTGGCTTGAAACTGTGTATATTATCATGAATCGAAACCGGGCGGCAGGTAAAACCATTGCGGCCCAACCGGGAAAACTCAGGAATTTCAAGTGTTGAAAAAAACCGAATGGACTGGAAAGTGGGGTTTGAAGGGGCCGGGATGGGCACTGGCGGTTTATGTCCTGGTCCTGTATCCGGCGGTTTATCTGGGCTTGGCGGGAGGTCCTTTTCTGTCGGATTTTCTGGCCCCGGCTTATTTTGCGGCAGTCTTGGCCCTCGGTTTGGCGAGAAAAGGGTTTCGCTGGAACCAGTTGGGGTGGAACACCGTTTATTGGAAGCAGAATCTGATTTTGGGCGGTCTCTCGGGAATCCTCATTATAGCTTCGATTCCTGTGATGGACGGGTTACTGGAGGTGTCCGGCTTAAGCCAGAGCGAATTATTTGCCGGGGCGGAAAACAGGGGAACGGGAAGCGGGTTGAGCGTGGAAGTCCTTTTGCCGCTCCTGGGTGCGCTGATTTTAGCACCCCTGATTGAGCAGACTTTTTATATGGGATATGTCACTCAGGCGTTGTTTCGGGCGACCTCCCCCGCCCTGGCCGTTTATTTTGGAGGGCTGATCTTTACCCTGGCCCGATTTGATTTTCAGCTGGGGACATTTTTTCTGGGAGTGATAGCCGCCTGGTTTTATTACCTGACCGGATCGCTGCTGCCCGGCCTGTTGTTCCAAATGTCCTGCGCCCTGGGCGGATGGCTGATTTTTAATCTCTACCCCCGCCTGTTCACGTTATTGGGATTTTTATTCTAGAGAGAAAAGGGAGTGCCGATCAACCCGATTTCTTTTGGGCCTTGTCGTCTTTTTTGGTCTTGCCGCTTTTCTTGATTTTTTTCTTAATGCTGGTGACCTTGCTGGCGGCTTCCTTTTTGGCCTTTTTCATTTCCCGTTCCAATTGGATTCGCCGAATCACTTCCTCCCTCTGTTTGGGATCTTCAAAAAAGGCTGAAACGATCACGCCGAATTCATAAAGAAAGTACAAGGGGAATCCCAATAAAACCTGGGTGATGATATCGGGCGGCGTCAAAACGGAAGACAGGGCGAAAGCGCCAAGAAACGCCCATTTCCGATACATCCGCATTTTGATGGTATTGATCGCCCCGGCTTTGGTCAACAACACCATGATCAAAGGCGTCTGGAAAGCGAAGGCGAAAGCCAGGATCATCTTGACGATAAACGAGAAGTAAAAACCGATCGTCACCTGCATCTTCCAGTATTCCACCCCATAGTTGAGAAGGAAACGGAGACCCAGCGGTAAAACGAAGTAATAACAGAAGACGCCGCCAAATACGAAAAAGAGGGTTCCAAAAAACACGAACATCATCGTGATTTTTTTCTCTTTCACCTTGAGGCCGGGAGAGATAAAAAACCACACATGGTAAAGAATCAGCGGCATGCTGATGAAAAGCGACCCCATAAAGGCCACCTTCATATTGGTAAAAAACGGTTCGGTGGGAGTGATGAAGGTCAGTTCATTGAAATCCCCGGGGAAAGGCCTCTCCAGCCATAACAGCAGGATTTTGATGAAATAGAAGCAAAGGCCGAAAAAAATCGCCATCACAATGGCGACCTGGACAAATCGGTTTTTCAGCTCAATCAGGTGAGCGGATATGGGTACTTTTTCTTTAAAATCTAACTTTTGCTTCACGCGTCTAATTCCAATACACCCTGGACTCTTAAAAAAACCGGAAGAATACCGGCGCTTTAATATCCAATATATCGGCCTTTATCAGTGTTGGCTTAAGAGTTTGAGGGTTAATAAACTGGGGTCATATTACTGAAATAATAGAGGGATTACAATAGTCTGTTCAGGATTACCGTTTTCCGGAAACCGGGGGTAGGATACCCGGGGCAACAATTATAATAATTGATTAAGTATTTGAAATGTTAGATAATGCAAACCCGATTTCAAAGGCTGGCCGCTTCCGGGCCCTCGGTTTCCGTATGCTTAATTTTGCCTTTGATTACAAATAGTTAAGCTTTGTGGGGTTGGCCTGATGAGTTTGGAAGGACAAAATGTTGCCGGGGTTAAAGTGATCAACATCAATGAGGAAAGCGCGGGCGCCATTGAGAAAATGGTGGATAAGGCAATCGCAGAGATTAACGACAAGGGACTGAAAATCCTGGATATTCAAACTTCCTCGGATTATATGATCATGATTCTGGGGAAGCATTGACCGGAGTAACGCGCGGGAGTAGCTCAGTTGGTAGAGTGTCAGCTTCCCAAGCTGAATGTCGCGGGTTCGAACCCCGTCTCCCGCTTTCCCAAGCCACCCAGATATTGAGTTGTTGATGAGAATTCAGAAAGAACTGGTAGAACGTATTTCCAAAAAAATTGTGTCGGCTTTGGTCGAAGGAGACTTTATTGTCTGGGAGGATCGGCCGGAAAAACTGGTAGCCATCGTCGATGAAATCATTACCGAGGATCTGATGGTGGAGGACCGTCTGAACGAAGAGGTCCGGCAACTCATCGAATCACGCACCCAGGAATATGAACGAGATATGATGGACTATGGACGGGTCTTCCAGATGGTGAAATCCAAGCTGGCCCGCGAACGGGGATTAATACTCTAGATCAATCGATGAAACTGAGCCGGGATAAAATCAATCATATCAGCAGTCTGATCGTCCAGGATTTTGAAAAACGGGAAGAACTGGATTATAAGATGGACTTGAACGACGTGCGCCTGGAAATCGCGCGGGTCATGCTGGAGGAGTTGAAACTGGATGACAAGGCCGACCAGGAAGCCCGTAAAATCATCGCCTCTTACAAAGAAAAGAAGATTCGCGAGGGGACCGACGAATGGGATATCATGTATCAGAAACACTATGAGGAATCCCTGAAAAAACTGGGGGTTTGATCTCCCCCCACCCTCAACGCCCGCCTTTGATTGTTTTTTCCGCCAACTGTGACAGCGTATCGTAAACCTGTTTGATCGGGATTTTATGCTTCCGCGCAATCTGCCGGCATTGATCGTATTCCGGCGCGAAGTGGACAATTTCCCCATCCAGGCTTCCCACCTTGATTTGAACCTTGCCATAGGGTGTTTTTAAATCCAGTTGAGTTCTGTCCAAAATGGTCCGGTCCATTTCGAAAGACCGGACCCCATAGCTTGAGGTTTCCGTCAGGAGCAGGCGGGAAATCGTTTCCCTTTGAACCGGCGGCACCAGGACGGACAGCTTCACAGCGGGCCGGTTCTTCTTCATCATGATGGGGGTGAAAAAGACGTCCAGCGCTCCCGCGGAAAACAGGGAATCCATGACGTGGTCGTAGAATTCCGGATTCATGTCGTCGATATTGGTTTCGATCAGGACGACCTTCCCTCCCCTGGCCTCGGTCACGTCCCCCAAGACAACTCTCAGCAGATTGGCCTGTTCCTTGATCACCTGGTCGCCGGCGCCGTAACCGGTTTTTTGGACGGTCATCAGCGGCATGGACTGAAACGATTCGGCCCAGTACCCGATCAACGCGGCTCCGGTGGGGGTGGTCAATTCATGGGGAATTCCGTTGGAGTAACAGGGGATGCCTTTCAGGAGTTCCAGCGTCGCCGGCGCGGGTACCGGCAAAACCCCGTGTTCGCAGGTTACCGTTCCCTCGCCGGTATTGAGTGGAGACGACAGAATCCGGCCCACCCCCAACTCCCGCATGGCAAGTACGCCGCCGACAATATCGACGATAGAGTCCACCGCTCCCACTTCATGGAAATGAATTTTCTGGAGAGTGGTGCGGTGCACCCGGGATTCCGCCTTACCCAGTCGCAGGAAAACCTCGATCGAGTCCTCAATCACCGGCCTGGGTAACCGGGAGCCTTTTAATAACTTTTCAATATCGTTGAAAGTCCGGGAATGACGGTGCGCCCGGGAGGACAGGATGACGTCCACTTTAGTCCCGCCGAACAGGCCGCGCTTGACCCGGCGGGATTTGATTTCGTATCCCTTGAGCTTCAGTCCGCTCAATTCTTTTCGGAGGGTCTTGAGGTTTGCTCCCGCATCCACCAGAGCGCCAAGGATCATGTCCCCGCTGATCCCCGATTGACAATCGAAGTAAGCGATTTTCATGTGAATCCTTCAGTGGGACGTCGTCAAAATGAGATCTTTCAAAAGCGGGAAAACATCTTGCTGAAAATACCGCGTTTCTTGACCCCGCCCTCCAGGGTGTCCTTTTTTTCAGGGACAGTTTGGCCTTGATTATGGTACTGGTCAATGAACAGCTGAATCAGCATATGGCATGACTGGCATCCCCCGCCGGCGCCGCAAGCCTCGGTGACCTCTTCAATCTGCTTAAGATTGCCTTTGTCGATGCACGATTTGATGGTCTCGTCCGAGACCTGAAAACATTGGCAGATGATTTCCTCATCCGGAGCGGGAGATGATGCCATTGAAATCTTTCAAGTAATTTCAAAAGGTTGACAAAATGAGAATTATTCTCATTTTAGTGAAGACCGGGGGTTTGTCAACCATCAACTCTGCAAAGCCGAATTGGGTAAGGAAAACCACAAGTTAAGACGGTTTTTGAGATATGCGAATGAATGAGATTAACCGGTCTAAAGGGAAGAGACCTTACCTTCAACAGGGACAGTTTTAATCAACAGGGAATGATTGACAATTCCAGATTTCCCCATTAACTTATTGAATATAAATATCTTGTGTTAATTGGGGGAATTCATTCACATTTTTTAAGGGGCCAATATGAAAAGATATTTGTGCGTGTTACTGGGATTGCTGATTCTGTCCGTTAGTGTTCCGGCTTACGCCAAAACGCTTTATTTTGGAATTCAGGCCGGGGTCAGCACTCAGCCTGATTCAGACAACATCGACACCTCCAACCCCGCCAACAATTTCGAGTTGAATACTCAGCAGGGATACAACGCTTCCGTCGTGGTTGGGGCGAAATTCGGAAGCCTGCGTGGAGAAATCGAAGGTGTGGTTCGCCAGAACGACAACAATAAATTCAACCAGGGAGGAACGGTTCAAGGCGCGGAAGGTGAATTGCGGACCTTTAATGTGTTCCTGAACGGATATTACGAGTTGGATATTTTTGATATTGTGAGCCCCTATATCGGCGGCGGGATTGGTTACGGTACCGTGGCTCTGGATTTGGAACAATTGGATGGAACGGTGGTCGTGAATGACAATGACACCCTCATCTCGTATCAATTGATTTTAGGGGTCGGGATCAATATCACCGAAAACGTAACGCTTACCGGGGATTACCGGTACTTCAGTAATATCACCGATGCGGAATTGAATTTCCAGGGCGGGCTCAACCATGTGGAAAACTCCGATATTCAGACTCACGAGGTCCGGGTCGGAGTTCGTTTCTGGATTTTTTAAGCCTTTTTTTAAACCCGTAAAATAGAACCAAGACCCGCGCTGAATGGCGCGGGTCTTTTTTTATGGCTCAAGCCTGAGGTTTCCACTCTTGAGCCAGCTTTTTGGATTTTTGGATCTGCTGGGAGGTCATCTTCTTTTCCAGGGTCTTTATTTCCGTGCTGGCCTTTTGGTTGAGCATTTCCTCCGGCTTCGTATGAACCCGAGTCAGGCTGAACCACTTATAGGCTTCCACCGGGTCAGATTTGAATTCCGCATCCTTGCTGTAAAGGTTTCCCAGAAATAGAAAAGCAAAGGGGATTTTCTGGTTGGCGGCCTGGTGGTACCACTTTAAGGTTTCCTGATAATCCTTTTCGACCCCTTTTCCCTGGGCGTACATGAACCCAAGATTGATCTGGCTCAGGGGGTGCCCTTGTTCCGCGGACAGGCGATACCATTGTACGGCGGTTTTAAAATCCTGCGGAACGCCCTTGCCTTCTCCATACATATTGCCCAGAGTGAACTGGGATTGGGCATTTCCCTGTTCCGCCGCCTGCAGGTGCCACTGGACGGATTGCTTGTCGTCTTTGGCGACGCCTCTGCCTTCATGGTACATGACCCCAATGTTGTGTTGGGCCGTGGCAATACCCTGTTCCGCCGCCTTGCGGTACCATTTGAGCGCTTCCTGGTAATCCTGCGGGACTCCTTGTCCGTTCTCATAAAGGTAGCCGAGGTTGGTTTGGGAAATGGGATTACCCTGATCCGCGGCCAGCCGAAACCATTTGATGGTTTCATTGATATTTTGCTGGACCCCCTGCCCGTTTTGATACATCAATCCCAGAAGATTTTGCGCCGGGCCATATCCCTGATCGGCCAGCGGTTGAATCAAGTCCAGCGCTTTATTAAATTCACCCGATTTGTGAAATTCCACCGCTCTGGCGAATTTTACAGGATGTTCCGCATTCGGCTGGCCGGAACAACCGGTAAAGGCAATTATTGTCAAAAGGGCGAAGGGTAAAATTCTTAAAATACGTTGAAAGGGTATGCAAATTGATTTCATTGATGGTCCTCCTTTAAATCAGTATCAGACCATTGGTTTTTAAATACAACCACTTTGAAAAGGGTTCCGGAGAGGAGAGGCTGAAAGAAGATGGCGGAGGCAGCCGTCGCCAAATAAAAAAGGACTTGGATTGCGGAAATCCAAGTCCCCGTATATTGGTGGCGGTGCAGGGACTTGAACCCCGGACTCCACGGATATGAGCCGTGCGCTCTAACCAGCTGAGCTACACCGCCGCTTGAATGTTTGGGTGTAAGTGTAGAAGTCTACTGAGTTTATTCAATTCTGTCAATTATTATAAATCTCACCAGGGGGGTCCTGCCCCATCATATTGACCTTTCCAACGGCGGACGTCTTTCATATATTTTTCCCGGTCCATTTCCCGGCCCATGGGAAACACCTCCTGCAGGGGTTGCGGGAATTTTTTCTCGTGCGGGTAGAATTCGAAATTTCCACGCGCCACCCGGTAAATATTATGAAACGTCCGGTACTGTCCCGAGGCCCCGACGAAATCCCAGTTGGTCGTGCCCTGAATCAGCCGGAAAAACTCGGAATAGCCGATTCCCTCGTACAGGTTGACCCGTCCGAAATATCCCGGGCGCATGACCGGCTCCCCGCTGAAGTCGATGGTCCAGATATCGGAGGTATCATCGTCGAAAATTTCCAGGCGGTAACCCAGTCCCCAGTGCTGAAACGCGGCCATCACTTCGGATTGCGACAATTTTTCCATAAACCGCCCCTCCTCGATAAATTTTGACACCGCTGCTTTTTCCCGGGTGCGTTGGTCCGGATCTTCGGTCAGTGTCCGGATGCGGGGCACCTCATAGACCGGGTTGAAGGCGGTGCGGAAAATCTCATCCTCCAGACGGGTGACCAGGTTCGTTTGCTTGCGGTGGATATGGATCCCGTTTGGGGAGATTTCCGCCACGTCCCCGGGATAAAAGGTGCTGGCCTTTATCTCCGGAGAAAAGCTTTCCAGATCCATGATGAATTGCTCCTGGGTGGCCGGAAACACAAAATGATTGAGAAACTCCGCCCGGCCAAAAAAATGCTCTCCCGCGGAGCCGGGAACCGCGAATTTGGGCGATAACGCCCCAGCCACTTTCAGGAAGGAACTGTATTCTTCAAACGGGAGGGCGCAATCCTTGTGGTAGGTGAAATTCTGCTCCAGCAAGGGTTCAAACCGGACATGGGCAAAATCCACCTGCCCGCAAATGCGGTTGATGTAATTGATAATATCCGGAGACACAATGGTATCCACCTGGTTCCAGATGTTGACCTCGCCGTCCTGAATGATCAGGCCATGCTCCGGATAGTAATCCTGGGTTAAAGAAGGAGTGGGAATGAGAGTCAGGTTTTTGATCTTCACCGCTTCAAAATCCTTGACCACCGTGATATCCGTAAATTCCAGTTCTTTCAGGCATTCCAGGATGACCGGGTCCTCGGGACACAGGATTTTCAAATCCTTGGGCAGATAGGCCAGAGTCCGGATGTCAAAATGATCCTGATGCCGGTGCGAAATATAGACTGCGTCCGGCCGGGGAAATTTGTCTCGATTGATTTCCACCTGAGGAAAATAATAATTGAGCTCCTCAAAATGCAGGCTGAACAGGCACGGATCGGAAAGCAGAACCGTATCTTTGGACTCAAATAAAATGCAGGCATGGCCGATTAAAGTGGTTTTCATGGCGTCTATTATGTGTTTATATATGGTTTTTCCCCAGAGGAGCCGCGATAGCATAACCGAAGCCCCGGCCGATCTCAAGGCTAATTCCCAGGGATTTGTTTAATGGCGCGGAAGCGTCCGGTATTTTGGGGAAGTGATGAATTTCAGTTAAGAATTATTATCATTAGGAAATGGAATCATGGCAGAGGAAAGCATTGCGTTTGAAGTAGGGAAAGAATGTCCCATTAAAGTTGAAAATACTGGAGGCGGTTTGTCGTTCTCTCCCGGGGGAGATATGTTGCTGATCGCTTCGGTGTCGAAGCCTTCCAGCGCCCAGGTGGAAGCCTGGCAGGGGAAATGGCGGGCCAAACTGGTGTCGGAATCCGAATTTCCCGGGATTCCCATTTTCGCTATCGGCAGCGAGGACTGGATTCTGGAAGCGCCCTGCAACCCCTCGCAAATGGAAAATGAGGCGCCCGGATTTTGCGAAGCCCTGTTCTCCAAGGAGGACCCCACCATGGCGGCTGTTCTGGTGGATTCCGATACCGGGATCATCTGCAGTATCACCCACGTCCCGCTGGATGAGATGTTCATCGAGCGGCTGGTGCTCTCCTGGANNGAGCGGCTGGTGCTCTCCTGGAACCCTTACCGCCATGAATCGAACGATTATAATAAATCGTTCAGTCACCAGGAATTCGCACAACGAATAGCGGAAATATTCAAAATGCGGTCTTCCAAGGAACTGTGGATGACCTCCTGGTAGGGGAAAGCCTTTCGAGTTGGAGCCGGGGAAACAAGGGGGCGGCTATTTGGTGTATTCGTCGTCCTCGATGATTTCCTCTTCTTCCTCCTCTTCCTCCTCCTCGATATCCTCGAATTCTTCTTCTTCCTCTTCTTCCTCTTCCTCCTCTTCTTCTTCGCGTTCGAAAACGGGGTATTCCAAATCCTGAAGATGCTCGGATTCGCTCAACGCCTGCCAGCCCTCTTCGTCATAGGGGTTGCTTTCAATATAAAGCCGTAAAAGACGGGTCAGGGATTCGGATTCCGCGATGGCAAACAGGCCCTCGTTGGTGATTTCATTATTCTCGACCATCAGAGTTTCCAGATTGGCGAAGTTTTCCGACTCGGCGATCAAGCGGATTCCGTCATCGCCGATATGGTTCCGGTCCAGAGAGAGCAGAATCAGATTACCGAGGTAAGGCGATCCGGCCAGGCAGGCAATCCCTTTGGCGGTCAGATGGTTCAGCTCCAGGTAGAGCTTTTTCAGTTGGCTCAACCCTTCGAAATCGGCAATGATTTTGGCCTGCACGTCTCCCAGGTTCAGTTTGCTGAGATCGAGCACTTCCCCGTCTTCGGTCAGCCGGTGGCGAATCAGATTGAGGATCAGGAATCCGGCGATGGCTTCTTTGCCTTTATCGGTCAGTTGATTTTCGGTAAGATCCACGCTCTGCAAATGAATAAAATTTTTGCTTTGAGCCAGGGCCAGAGCCCCCTCGTCGGTAATTCCGTTTTTCCGCAAATCCAGGATTTCAAGATTGGGCAGGTTTTGACTTTCCGCCAGGGCTTTGGCTCCTGCATCGCCCAGCCGGTTCTGGGAGAGAACCAGACTGGTCAACGATCGAAAATTCTGAGAGTCCGCAACATGCTTCGCTCCCTCGGCGGTTATCTCATTCCAGGCCAGACGCAGGGAACGGAGGTCCGATAGCTTCTTGGATTCGGCAAAATATTTGACGCCTTGATCCCCGATTTTGTTGCGATACAGCTTCAGGTATTGAAGTCCCGAAAGCGGATCCGACTCCGCAATGGCCCGGGCGCTTTCCGGACCCAGTTTCTGGACGGGAATAATCAACCGTTTCAACCGACGGACGGATTTGGATTTGGCCAGGGCGGCCACTCCCGCGTCCCCAAGCTTGGTGAAATTAAAATCCAGGGTTTCGAAATTCCGGCTCAACTTGAAGCCGTTCCGAATGATTCCTTCAATGTTGTAAAACTTCTTCGTCATATGTGCTCCCGCAACTCCAGGCAGGTTGGGCCCCCGGCCGGGAGGTTTATTTGGATTCAAGTACTTTATCAAAAAACCGGCTCAGACAGTTAAAATAACCGTTGTCCGGCGCCATGAGAATATCATTATGCCCGACCCCTTCCAGAATTTGTAAGGCTTTATCCCGGGAACCCGCCTGCTGATAGTTGAGTTCCGCCTCCTGCGGCACAATCAGCATATCATCCCCTCCATGCATAATCAGTAACGGGCAAGTGACTTTTTTAATCTTCTGGCTGTTGTTGAACAGTGCATCTTCTTCAGGAGTGGTTTTGTCGATTCTCAGCCCACGCCGCTCCACCAGGGGAATGGGGTCCGCGTATCCGCTTTCAATCACACAGCAATCGATTTCCGGATATTGAGAACACAGTTCAATCGCCGGTGCGCTCCCCAGGGAACGGCCCATGACACACAGCGGGTTTTTCAGTTTTTCCTCGCTTTTCAGGGTTTGATAGATGGTGTGCGCGTCCTTCAGAGCCGACCGCAGGGTGGGCTGTCCGCCGCTCCGGCCGTAGCCCCGGTAATCACAAGCCACAAACTCAGCCTTCAAATAGGCGAAAGCTTTGGAGAGCTCGTCGTAATCCGAGGCGATCTCGCCATTGCCGTGAAAATACAAGAGGCTGAACCGGGCGTCAGGGTTCAAGTAACGGCGTAAATGGACTTTGACTCCCGGATCGACTTCAATATAAATCTCGTCGGTGCCTTCCGGCGGAACCAGACGATCCGGGCGGGGGAAAAACAAATTGGCATTAAACTGGGGAGAATCAAAAATAGAATTCATCTTTTACCTTATAAAAATAATTATAATTGCACAATATATTGAATTTTTATGAGATTCGGCATATAAGAGACTTCTCTTTAAAGTAATTGAATTTCCAATCCTTTCATGGCAGAATAACCGCCTTAAAATTCAGGCAAAGTAACTCCATTTTTCTCAACACCGGTCCTGAGGGCTGGAGTTGGGGAGCTATTATATAACAACCTAACCCAATTATTTGCTTAAGGAGTATCCTAATGTTATTGGATCCGGCACCTATTGAAAAACATTTTCAATCTTTAGAAAAATCCCTGACCAATGCCCGCAATAATCTTGGTCGGAAATTAACCATTATCGAAAAGATTTTATATTCACACATGGATCCTGGTACGGATTTTTCCAAGCTGGAACGTGGAAAATCCAATATTTTCCTGAATGCCGACCGCGTGGCCATGCAGGACGCTACCGCCCAGATGGCCATCCTGCAGTTCATGTCCGCCCAGATGCCCAAGGTGGCAGGTCCCACCTCGGTTCACTGCGATCACCTGATCCAGGCTTACGTCGGTTCCTCCGAGGACCTCAAGGCCGGAATTGAAACCAATAAAGAAGTGTATGACTTTCTGGAGTCCGCCGCCATGAAATACGGCATGGACTTCTGGAAACCCGGTTCGGGGATTATTCACCAGGTGGTCTATGAAAATTATGCTGTCCCGGGAACCCTGATGATCGGCACCGATTCCCATACCGTAAATGCCGGGGGTCTGGGGATGATCGCCATCGGCGTCGGCGGCGCGGATGCGGTGGATGTCATGACCGGCCAGAAATTCATGACCCGCATGCCGAAGTTGGTTGGCATCAAACTGACGGGCAAATTAAACGGCTGGACGGCCGCGAAGGACATCATTCTTAAGGTAGCGACTGTGCTGACCGCCAAAGGCGGTACCGGGAAAATTCTCGAGTATTTCGGCGAAGGCGCACGTTCCCTCAGTGCCACCGGTAAAGGGACGGTCACCAATATGGGAGCGGAAATCGGCGCCACCACCTCCATCTTCGGATATGACGAGAGCATGGATGTCTATCTCCGCAAAACCGAGCGGGACGCCGTTGCCGACCTCTGTAAAAAATATGCCGAACACCTGGTATCCGATGCCGAAGTCGAGAAGGATCCGGAAAAATATTATGATGAAGTCCATGAAATTGATTTGTCGTCCCTGGAGCCGCACATTGTCGGACCGCACAGTCCCGATCTGGGCCGGCCGATTTCGCAGATGGCCTCGGATGTCGATAAAAACAGCTATCCGGAAAAGCTGTCCGCCGCGCTGATCGGATCCTGCACCAACTCGAGTTACGAAGATCTCACCCGGGCGGTGAGCCTGGTACGCCAGGCCAAGAAAGCGGGACTCAAAGCCAAGTCCAATTTTCTGGTGACTCCCGGTTCCGAACGGATTTTCGAAACCATCAGCCGGGATGGGATTTTAAAGGACTTCGAGGATGTGGGCGGAATCGTGCTCGCCAACGCCTGCGGTCCCTGTATCGGCCAGTGGAAACGGGATGATATCCAAAAAGGAGACACCAACAGCATCATCAGCTCTTACAACCGTAACTTTGCCAAGCGGAACGACGGCAACCCGGAAACCCTGAGTTTCATCAGCAGTCCGGAAGTGGTTGTGGCCATGGCTTTTGGCGGCACCATGAAATTCAACCCGATGACCGACTCCATCGACGGGTTTAAATTCCAACCGCCGGAGGGGGAAGTTTTCCCGAACCAGGGATATGCCACCAAAGACAGCGGATACCTGGCGCCCACCATGTCCGGGGAAGTTATCATCAGCCCGGAAAGCGAACGTCTGGCTTTCCTGGACCCGTTCCCCAAACAGGATCCGGTGAAGGATTATCAAAACCTCAAAGTCTTGTTCAAGGCGGACGGGAAATGCACCACCGACCATATTTCACAGGCCGGTCCCTGGCTGAAATTCCGCGGCCATCTGGACAATATCAGTAACAACCTGTTCCTGGGCGCAAACAATGCCTATTACGGGGAAACCGGAAAGGGAAATAATCTCATGACCGGGGAAACGGATGAGTTGAACAAGATCGCCCGCCATTATAAGGATAATGGCGTGGGATGGGTGGCGTTCGCCGATGAGAACATCGGAGAAGGCTCCAGCCGCGAGCACGCCGCGATGGAACCTCGGCATATGGGTTGCCGGGCGATTGTCGCCAAATCCTATGCCCGGATTTTCGAAGCCAATCTCAAGAAGCAGGCGGTCCTGCCGTTCACCTTCTCGAACAAGGGCGATTACGAGAAGATTCAGCAGAAGGATTCGATTTCCTTTGAAGGATTGGATTCGCTGAAACCCGGACAGCAGGTGACCATGACCGTCAAGCATGAAGACGGCTCGACGGATCAGATTCAGCTGGACCACAGCCTGAACGAAGGTGAGATCAAGTGGTTCTATGCCGGCTCCGCTCTGAATTATGTCGGAAGCCAAAAGGCGTAATTGTTTTCTCTCGAAAAAATAAAGGGCAGGTCCTTTTGGACCTGCCCTTTTTTATTCAATGTGTGATGTTTCCGGTTTATTAACGATTACTCGTTATCCCATAGACTCCTGGCTTTCAATTCTTCTTCAATACCGCAAACCTTTTGCCGCAGAGATTCTATTTTACCATTGGCCAATTCTCCTTCACTCAATTTGGCATCCAGGAGTTTTTTGGTGGACTCATAATAAACCAGTAATTCTTCGTCATCCAAACTTTCAACATTTGATACACTCATAACGCACCCGATCAAAAGAAGATAACAAAAGTTGCCCTCGCTGAAAATTTATGAGGAATTAATACATGGGTTCGGAAAAAAAATCCAGCCTTTTTTCTTCCCCTGGCGCCAAAAAATTTGAATCCAATCCCCCTTCCTCTGGACCGGTTGCACCCGGGTTCCCCGAGTGAGGCGGTTGCAGATTTCACCCCCGGCCTTCAAATGCACGGTATAAGTTTTATCCAGCTCCAGATAATCCATAGAGCCTTAAAAATCATCGGGTTTAATGATAAGGGTTTTATCTTTTTTGAAATGACCGGGACGCACCAGTTTTAACAGTTCGCCGGGCTCGATGCTGTCCTGCGGCCGCCGACCGTTTAATACCGCGATTTGCATATCCTCCCTTTCGTCGCCCAGTTCCTTAATGGCGATGCTCTTGAACGTGTCCCCCGGCTGGACTTCATAAATGTCGATATGCCGGGGTTTATAGTTTTTCCGGTCCCTTTTGTGCTTTTTTCCGCCAAAAGGGATACCACGGATGTGGCTCAGGTAAACACGGCGTTTTTTATGGACCTCCTTGTCTCCCCGGTTCAAGATGGCCTGGGACAAACTCGAGGTTTTAATAACCCGTTCCCGTGTTTCAGGGTGAGTGGCTTGAAAACTGTGATAGGCCTGGCCCGACATCATTTCATGCTGCCGCAGATTATTTAAAAAGTCCACCATACTGCTGGGATCGTAACCGGTCTTGTAGGCTGTCAGCAGGCCGTGCGCATCGGATTCGAGTTCCGCATCGCGCCCGTAGCCCAGATTGATCTGATTGAACATCTGGGTACTGACCACCAGCCATTGGCCTGCATTTTTCGGATTGGCGATGGCCGCGCCGAGCGCAAGGATCTGGGACCCAATGGCGCGGATGATCTGCTTGGCCCCGTGATGCTGGGTGACGTGCCCGATTTCATGACCCAGGACCCCCGCCAGTTCGGCTTCATTGTTAAACGTGGCCAGAATCCCGCGGGTGACGTAAATGTATCCCCCCGGCAGTGCGAAAGCGTTGATTTCCGAGCTGTCCACAACCTTGAAAAAATAGTTTTTAAATTCGGGGTCCGAAAGATTGGATACCAGCTTCTGCCCCACGTTGTTGACGTATAACTGAAGGGCTTTATCCGGATACAACCCGAATTGGGCGATCACTTCCTTATCCGCCTTGCGGCCCATGGAAACTTCAGATTCCTTGCTGATAAAGGGTACGGAATAAAGCGGCAGGGCGGACAGCAGTAGAAAGCCAGCGACCAGCAGGCTCGTCAGTGTCCGGCGGAAAATCCGATTGGAAGTGGAAGACATGAATACAACCGAGTCAGTTAAGCCGAACCTTCCAGACGCTGCAAGCGGTGATGGACCTTGTGGAGTTCGGCATGATTAGGAAATTTATTCTGCATTTCCCTTAAAATCAGTATAGCGTTTTTGACATCTTTCGCCAGCTCGTAGCAGCGGGACAATTCAAGATAGGTGTAAAAAAGAGGAAAGGAGCCGGGCTGGGCGACGATTTCCTTAAAGAGTTGGATCGCTTTCTGGTATTCCTTTTTTCCCACGTAAGAATGAGCCAGTCCCGATTTTGCCAGGAACATATTGAGCGAACCGGGTGAAACTTCCTTCAGAACCCGCTCGAACATGGCCGCGGAATCGTCGTATTTTTTGTGCTGGTACTGAACATTGGCCAGCAAGAGACCGGCTCTGGATTTTTGCTCGCTGGGACTGAATTGATTGTATATTTTTTTTAAATTATCAATCAACTCCTCCGAAGACCTGGAATTGGCATCCACCAGTTGGGTCATTTGAAAATAGAGGGATTCCATTTCCAGGCTGGCCGCCCGGTTTTGGGAGGTCACGAACAAATAGACGCCGCCTCCCAGGATCAGGGCAAAAATCAAACTGCTCAGGATCGTTTTGTTCCTTTCAAAAAATTCCAGAAATTCGTTCCCGGTTTCCATCAACGGGTCGAGCTCTTTCAGATCCTTTTTGGTTAATTTGTTTCCGGAGGCCATTTTTTTTAATATAATTTGAGGGGTAAATCAGGATAAGATGTTTGGTGACAGTGGTTTAATTTAAGCACAAAGAAAAATTCGGCACAAGTCCAATTTCCTGCGCCGTTTCAGGTAGAATGGAAGCGCGGGTTTTTCAATATTTTCCGGCCGTCCCGGGCCGTCTGAAATTTCTGAACTGATTGATTAAATATGTCTAAATCCTCTTCAACGATTGGTGTGGTGGGTGCCGGAAGCTGGGGTACCGCCCTGTCTCTTCTATTGGCGGAAAACGGCCACCGGGTGGATCTCTGGGTTTATGAAGAGGAGCTCCTGTCAATCATGCTTCGGCAGCGGGAGAACCGTTTTTACCTGCCCGGGTTTACTTTGCCGGATACCCTTCGCCCTTCCGGGTCCCTGGACGAGGTTGTGGGCGGCAAGAAAATCATTTTGCTGGTGATTCCCACCCAGGTCATGCGGGGACCGCTCAAACACCTCAAGACTCACCTGGCGCCCGATTGCCTGGTGATCAATGCCAGTAAGGGAATTGAAAACGAAACCCTGCTTCCCATTCACAAAATCATTCAGGAAGAAATTCAGGGAGATTATTCCCTGGCGTCCCTTTCCGGGCCGACCTTTGCGAAGGAAATTGCCCGGGGAGTTCCCTCGGCCATCGTCGCGGCCTCCTCGGATGCCGAAACCGCGGAGCGTGTGCAAAGTATTTTCAACGCACCCCGGCTCAAGGTGTTCACCAGTACCGATATCATGGGCGTGGAGCTGGGCGGGGCCCTGAAAAACGTCATCGCCATTGCCACGGGAATTTCCGATGGATTACAGTTGGGTTTCAATACCCGGGCGGCGTTGATTACCCGGGGACTGGTGGAAATCACCCGCATTGGAACCGCCATGGGGGCCCGTCCGGAAACCTTTTCGGGATTATCGGGGATGGGCGATCTGGTGCTGACCTGCACCGGAGACCTCAGCCGGAACCGGACGGTGGGGTTGAAACTGGCTCAAGGTGAAAAATTGAACGATATTACGGAAAGCATGAAAATGGTCGCTGAGGGCGTTCGGACGGTGACCTCCGCCTATCAACTTAAAAATAAATTCGATATTCAGGCTTCGATAATCGAGGAAACCTACCGGGTCCTGCACGAAGGAAAATCTCCGCAGCAAGCCATTGAAGACCTCATGAGTGTTGAAATCTCCACCGAATTTTCCGGAATCAAAGGTTTGGAATGAATCAGGATGCGCTTCGGAAACTCATCGAGGACCTGTACCGCCAAAAACTGAAGCCTCAGGAGGCTTACCAAAAGCTGAAAAACCTCCCCTATGAGGATCTGGGGTTTGCCCGGGTGGATCATCATCGTTCTTTGCGCAATGGCATGCCGGAAGTGATTTATTGCGAGGGCAAAACTCCGGCGCAGGTGGCTACCCTGATTCGGAAAATAGACCGCGCGGGAAGCGATGTCCTCGCCACCCGGATGGATCTGGAGATTTACAAGAAGATCAAATCCAAAATTTCCGCCAAAGCGAAATACAACCCGGACGCCAGAACCCTGGTCATCCAGAAGAATTCCCGCCGGAAAAAAATCGGTCGAATTCTGGTCTTATCCGCCGGCACCGCGGATATCCCCGTGGCGGAGGAGGCCGCCATCACCGCGGAACTGTTGGGGAGCCGGGTGGATAAAATCTATGACGTCGGTGTGGCCGGCATCCACCGTTTGCTGGACCAATGGGACCGGTTAAGGGAAGCCCGGGTCATCGTGGCGGTGGCCGGCATGGAGGGGGCGCTGGTGAGTGTCGTCGGGGGTCTGGTGGATTGTCCCATCGTCGCGGTACCCACCAACGTGGGTTATGGCGCTGTATTCGACGGCCTGGCGCCTCTGCTGACCATGCTCAATACCTGTGCTCCGGGAGTGGGTGTGGTGAATATCGAAAATGGATTTGGGGCCGGATGCCTGGCCCATCGCATCAACCGTCTGGGGGAGCCTGAAGCGAGCTGAGCAGGCGTTTCATTCCTTCCTCAGGAGAAACCACTGCTTTATAATTAAAATCCTTCCTCGCCCGCTCAATATTAAAGTAATGGGAAGTCGCCAATTGGCCGGCCAAAAAGCGGGTCATGCGGGGCTCTTCAGGCATTTGGAGAGCCCGGTAAGTCCATTCCATCATTCCTCCGAGGATTCTGGCCCACGGATAGGGGATGCTGCGGGTAACCGGGGCAATGTTCAGGGCGGTCAATAAATCATTGATCCAGTCCCAGAGGTTGACGGGTTGGCCGTCGCTCAGAAAATAACATTTACCGTCCACCGGACTGCCGTCTTCCAAAGCCTGCCAGGCCCGGATATGGCCCTCCACCGCGTTATCGATATAATTGAGGTCGACTTTATTCTTCCCCTCCCCTACGCGGACCAGTTGTCCCTTTCTGGCGCGTGCGATGACCCGGGGAACCAGATGCGGGTCTCCCGGTCCCCAAATCAGGTGAGGCCGCAGGGAAACCGTGCGCAGCCCCTGTTTGCCGTTGGCCGCCATCACCCGTTGCTCGGCGAGGGCTTTGGTTCGGGGATAGTGGGATAAATAATGGGTGGGATAAGGGATGGATTCATCCACATTTTCCATATCGGTGGAGCCGTACACCACGCTCGGGGAACTGGTGAAAACCAGCGTTCGAACTCCGTGATTCAGGCATCCATGGATCACATTCCGGGTGCCATCGACATTGATCTGTTCAAAGTCTCTTTTTTTGCCCCAGATACCGGTCAGGGCGCCTGAATGAAAGACGGCGTCCCGGCTTCGGCAGGCTTTCTGGATGGCTTGGGAGTCTCTAAGGTCCGCCTGAAGGGATAACATGCCCTCGGGGAGGCTTTTATATTGTCTGCGCCCGAGAACGGTCACCTGGTGTCCCATGGCGCATAATCGCCGGGCCAGATGGCTTCCCAGAAACCCTCCTCCACCGGTCACCAGAATATTCATCGTCGGACCATCCCTTAAAAGGGTAAATTGGGCTGGGCGTCGAGAGTCAGGGGGTCGGTGCCGGAGGGAGGGCCATGCTGATGGCGGTAATATCCGGCACAGGCGATCATGGCCGCGTTATCGGTACACAGAACCGGCTTGGGGAAGTAGCACTGGATACCCTTCTCCTGAGTGGCGAGGGTCATGCGGTCCCGCAGATAGCCGTTTGCCGCCACCCCGCCGGTCACCACCAACCGTGGCAGAGATTCCCTTTGACAGGCGCTCAGGGCCTTCCGGACCAGGACCTCGACCACCGCTTCCTGGAAACCCGCCGCGATATCCTCATTCGAAAGGGCGGCGGGACCTCCGTTATCGCGTTTGAGCAGGGAATTGCGAACCGCCGTTTTGAGTCCGCTGAAACTGAAATCCAGGGACCCTTTTTCCAAATAGGCCCGCGGATAGGCCTGAGCTCCGGGATTCCCCTGGCGGGCTTTACGCTCGATAATGGGACCGCCGGGATATCCGAGCCCCATCATTTTGGCGACTTTGTCAAAGGATTCGCCGGCGGCGTCGTCACGGGTGCGCCCGAGAACCTGGTATTGCCCGAACCCGTTCACCCGGCACAAATCGGTATGCCCGCCGGAAACGATCAGAGCCAGAAACGGAAATTCCACCTTCTCCTGAAGGAAAATAGCCAGAATATGCCCCTCCAGATGGTTGATCCCGATCACGGGAATTGCCATGGCGTAAGCCAGGGCCTTGGCCGTATTCAAACCGACCAGCAGGGAAACCACCAGGCCGGGCCCTTCTGTGGCGGCGATGAGATCGATTTCCCGGAGACCGACACCGGCTTCTTTCAATGCGCTCTGAATAACGGAATGGATCCGCTCCACGTGGGACCGCCCGGCCAGTTCCGGAACGATGCCGCCGAATTTCGAATGAATTTCATCCTGTGAGGCGATGATATTTGACCGGAGGACCGTTCCGTTTTCCAGAACCGCGGCCGCCGTTTCATCGCAGGAAGTTTCAATTCCCAGAACCAACATGGCCAATCAATTCGATAGGGGGTTTTCGTCTGCAGACAAGGGGGGTTAAACCGGATCCAAAAACCTGACCGGATAAAGGATCCCAATTTAACATGATCCATAGGGAAACCAAATGATCCGCCGGATTAACGGTCCTTTTTGTTCCCGGTGAACACTTTGCTCATCACGGACCATCCTTTGAGGAGGGCGACCGCTTCTTTCAGCTGCCGGTCCTTTTCCAGCTCCTCCTGGAGAGCCGCCAATTTTTCCTTCTTCTTTTTTTCGTCCTCGGTTTCGGTTTTGGATTCCACATCCGTCGAATCTTCGCCAAAACTCCTTTTTCCTTTCAAGTGCTGCTTCAAATCCTTTTCACGAAGGAATCTCCGCATTTTTTCTTTTTCCCGGTCGGCTTCAGTCTTCTGGGCTTCCTCCGGCGCACTTTTCCTTTTGGGAATGGGATTTTCCACAATGATATCGGGAATAATGCCGTTTTCCTGAATCACCCGTCCGCTGGGGGTGTAATACCGGGCGGTGGTCAACCTCAAAGCCGATCCATCGCTTAATGGAATAATGGTCTGGACGGAGCCTTTGCCGAAAGTTTGAGTTCCCAGAATGATCGCCCGATTGGAATCCTGAAGAGCGCCGGCAACGATTTCCGAAGCGCTGGCACTGCCGCCATTGACCAGAATGATCATGGGATAGTTGACCCGGTCCACGCGGTCATGGGTGGTGAAACGCATATTCTGCTCTTCCGTCCGGCCCTGGGTGTAGACGATCAGGTTTTCCGGTTTTAAAAACCGGTCCGAGACTTCCACCGCCTGATTGAGCAGTCCACCCGGATTGTTTCTCAAGTCCAAAACAAGTTTCTTAACCTGCTTTTGTTTGAATTTCTTCAAAGCCTGATCCAAATCCCGGCTGGTGGTTTTGGTAAAACTGCGGATTCTGACATAACCGATATTGCCATCGTAAATTTTGCTTCGGACGCTTTTCACTTTAATGTTCGCCCGCTCCAGGGTGACGACGATCGGTTCATCGGCGCCTTCCCTGAAAATCGTAATGGTCACCTCGGTTCCGATTTTTCCTCGAAGCCGGTCCACGGCATCGGAAAGGGTCATGTCCAGGGTGGACTCATCTTCAATTTTGATAATCTTGTCTCCCGCCAGAATACCGGCTTTGAAGGCCGGGGTTTCTTCTATCGGGGTGACGACCGTCAGGACCCCCTTTCGAATCGTAATCTCGATTCCCAATCCGCCAAACCGGCCGGAGGTTTCCACTTTCATTTGTTTGAAGGATTCCGGGGGAAGATATGAGGTATGCGGATCCAGAGTTTTGAGCATTCCCTGGATGGCTCCGGTGATCAAATCATCCGAATCGGGAACCTCCACATAATTGGTTTCCAGCAGGGACAGAATCTCAGAAAACACCTTGAGTTTTTCATAAGAATCAGTTGGGGTATCCGCGGATTCCGTCCCGGTTTCAAGAGCCCAGGCGGAGGACAACCCTCCGGTTAAACATAACAGGCCGAACAGGAAAACAAAAATCAGGTTCGCGACCAGTAAAGTCCGCTTATATTGGTTCTTATGAAAGTTCAAAATATGTCTCCATGGAAAATTTTTATTTTTGAGTCAACAGTGATTTGATATCAATTATACCTCAAAAACAAGGGTAATAATCAATTAGTTAAGTTTTCTTTTGGCGGTTTGCAGCCATTCAATCGGATTAATGGGCTTGCCATTATGGCGAATTTCCAGATAAAGGGTTTCCCCCCTCAGCGATCCGCTATCCCCCGACAGTCCGATGATTTGCCCCTCCATCACCCGGGCGCCTTTTTCCACCTTAAATTGGTCCAGGTGTCCGTAAAGCGAATGATAATTGTCCCCATGCCCCAGGATGAGGAGGTTGCCGTAGCCTTCCAGGGAATCGGCAAACAAGACCTTGCCATGAAAAATCGCGCGCACCTCGGACCCTTTCCTCACCTTGAGATCCAGTCCGTTATTGATGATCTTGGTGCCGAAGTGCTTGTCTCGAATGCGTCCGAACCGGCTGATGATCTTTCCCTCCACGGGAAAGCTCAAATGGCCCTTTTTGTCCACCAGTTTCAGCCCCTCTCCAAGGTGCATTTTCTCCTCCAGGCGGCCGATCAAATCGTTAAGATTGCTCGATGCCTTTAATAATTCTTTGCGGGCCTGGATGACGTAGATTTTCTTGCTTTTAATTTTGTTCAAAAACACTTCTTTTTTTCTCCGTTCCTTTACGATTTGCTTTTTCTTTTCCAGTGCGGCTTTTTCAAACAGGACCAATTGTTCCTTGGCTTCGGCCAGTTTTTTTTCTTCCCGTTTCAGATCATTCCAAAATTTATTATAGTTCAGGAAAATTCTGGAATCGTGGTCCATCATATCTTCCATATACCGGGCTTTTTGGAGTAGATCGTTAAAGTTTTCGGAGGAGAAAAGAATTTTAACGGGAAACATCCGGCCTTCTTTATACAGGGTACGAAGCCGGTGTCCGAGAACTTTCTTCTGCAGGTCCAGTTGTTTCTCGGTGATTTTGATTTTTTCAAAAATTTTGTCTTTTTGTTTCCGGTTGATCTCAATATTCCATCGATAAATCTGCAATTCTCTTTCGCGGATCTTTTTCTTGTTATCCAGCGCGCCCAGGGTTTTCAGAAATTTCGATTCCTTTTTTCCCATTTTTGAAATTTCTTTTTCCCTCTTCTTAATCCTTCTTTTAAGCTTGTCCAGGGAGGCTTTTTCATCTCGAATCAGGTTTTCAATTTCTTGCGCTGTCGTGGCGAACGAAATTCCGGGAAACAGACCTCCCAGGAAAACGGTCAGGCTCAACCAAAGGAAAAATCTTCCAGTTGTCACTTTTTATATTCCTTTAAAAACTGGTGAACGGAAAGATAACTTCCCAGCCAACCCACGAATACGCTCGTCAGAATGATGGCCAGGACATAGGGCTGTGAAATGAAATGGAATTCCATCCCCCGGGTGACATTGTGGATGGAACCCTGAAAATGGACCACCAGATAAGTGTGCAGGCCTTTGACGAACATCAGCGCCAGGGTGGCCCCCATTAATCCATGAAAAATTCCTTCCAGCAGGAAAGGCGTTTTTATAAATCTGGGGGTGGCCCCGATCAATAACATCAACTCGATTTCATCTTTCCGGGAGAATACCGACAAGCGAATGGTGTTGGAGATAATTAGAACCGCGCCCAGGCAAAGAATGCCACCCAGAGCCAGTAAAAAAATGCGCATCAGAATCATAAAGGATTCAAACCGGCCGATCCAATCCGCGCCGTATTCCAAAGACTCCACGCCTTTCTGGTTTTTGATTTTTTCCGCAAATTCCCGAATGTGGTCCAGCCTCGAGGTGGAGGATTTGAACCGGATGTTTATCGACGCGGGAAGCGGATTGAAGCCCAGGCCTTTGATCAAGCCGGAATTCTCATCAAACATGGACTGAAAGTTTTTCCAGGCTTTTTCCTTGGAGATGAATTCATAGTCTTCCACCTGGGAATGGCCGGCAACCATATCCTTGAGTTTGCTTTCCTGACTGTGCGCCAACTTGTCTTCCAGGTAGACAATCAATTGAACCTGATCGTTCCAGTAGGAAAGCAGGGTATTCAGGTTGACATAGACAAACAGAAACAGCCCCAGGATGGACAGGGCGATGGTGATGGTCCCGACGGACGCCATAAACAACTGCTTGTTGGTGCGGATATGGTTCAGGGTGGTGTGCAGGATTCTCATCAGCTCAGACCACGACACGCGTATCGGCAATTTTCCCGCGTTTTAAAGTAATTAAAGCGTGATTGCCCTCCTGAAGAAGGGTGTTGCTATGGGTAGCCAGCACCACCGTGGTGCCCTCCTTGTTGGCTTTCTCGAAAAGGGCCAGAATTTCCGAAGACATTTCCGGATCCAGGTTGCCGGTCGGTTCATCCGCCAGGAGAATTTTGGGAGAGTTCACCAGTGCCCGGGCGATGGCCACCCGTTGTTGCTCTCCCCCGGACAGTTGAAGAGGATAAGAGTCTTTTTTATGGGACAAGCCGACGTTCTTGAGAGCCTCCCAGGCTTTATATTTAATGGTTTTTTTATCTTCCTCCAGAATTTCCAGCGCAAAAGCCACGTTTTCCAGAATCGTTTTGCTGTGAATCAATTTGTAATCCTGAAAAACCACCCCGATATGCCGCCGCAACTGCCACAGTTTATTGAATTTTAATTTTCCAATATTGATGCCGTTAACCAGAATCTGGCCTTTGTCGTAATTTTCCCAACGGTACAGCAGTTTGAGCAAAGTGGACTTCCCCGCGCCGCTGGGTCCTGATACGAACACGAAAGCGCCTTCCTTGATAATGAAGGAGATATCCACCAGGGCGGGATTGTTGTTGTAGGATTTAAAAACGTTGTATAGCTGGATCATTGCAATCCGGGGAGTCAGGAAGTTAACGAAAGGGTAAAGCTGTTCCTCAGGAGGAAAACACCGGGCTATTCCGGCTTCGTGGGCAGTTCGTCCACCATAATAATGTCGCTGGAGGCGGCGTCTTCCGAGATCATATCCGGAGTCAAAAACATCGCCAGGTCATGGCTGTAAAACTTTTTAATCTGTTCATCGGACAACAGCTCAAAATTGATATAGGTTTTGATCACCAGCCGGTCATTCTCAAGCTCAAAAGCAAACACACCTTTAGAACAGACCAGATAACCCTCGTGCAGGCCATACGTCAGAAGCGCCTCGTCCAGATAGGAGTCCAGGGTGATGATACAGTTATCCGTCGTATGGGTTCGTTCGCTGAACCGGTCGATACAGTGAGTGGTATAGACCACCTGAGGGTGGGTGAACGATTGATAGAGTTTGCCTTTACCGGTCGATTCCATTTTCGAAGGGGAAATCAGCGAAACAAACCCCTGCTTGGTAAAATCCACCAGGCATAAAATGTCCTTGCCAAATTTCTTACCCACCTTCTGGGTGACCCGGGCCATGAAACGCTGTCTTTTGCGAATGGAAATCCGTCCCCCACGCCCGAAATAACGCTGGAACTCTTTTTTGACAAAATTTTCGACCTGAGCCTTTTTAAATGCGAAATACCGGTCTTTTTCCATATTGATTCAATCCCAATTCAGCCCTTCACCTCTAAAACCTTATTATATCCAACCTGGAGTAGGGAAAAAAGTTTAATCTTTTCAACTTATTAAATCACAAATCCTGTTGATAAATCAGTCTTTTCCCTCTGATTTTTTCATAAAGGGCCCCCAAGCTTTGGTAAGATAAGCCTATGAACAGCACCCTCAAGACTTTTGTCATGTTGTTGGGCGCCACCCTGGGTTTGAATGTGGCCATGAACTACATGGGCGATAATATTGCAGATTTTGAAAACCGGCCCTTGCCGCCCAAGCGGATCCAAAAATTCGAGACTCGCAACCCGGTGATGAAAGTCAACGCCCAATCCAAGGAAAAGTGGACCCTGGTGGACTTTTCTTCCGGCAAAACCTATCAATTCACCGAACCGGAAACCCATGTCAAACAATTAAATGAGTTGGACTGGGATCTGGGGTTTCAGCGGACCAAAATCATCAGCAACGGCGGGGTGACCAATCCCAAGGGAAAAGTGAAAGTCGCCAACCTGGGGCCGGTGGATTTTGACCGGGTGGATAAATTGCCGGAAGAGGGATTCAGGGAGGATGTCCGTTCCTGGGGCAATGTCTCCAACCCTTCGCTGGCGGACTGGTATCTTTACCGGACGCGGACCCATAATATTGAATCGAAAAAAAATGTTTATCTGGTTCGGACCGGAGACGGACATTTAAAAATGCGCATCATCAATTATTATTGCAAGCGGGCGGAAAGCGATTGCCAAACCAGCATGTGTCCACGCGAGGAAGCCGCCTGCCTCTCCATCGAATACCTGCATATTAAAAAAGGCGAGCGGACATTTCCGGTTCCCACACCCGCTCTCGCCCAAAACGCACAGGCCAGGCCTTGAAACGGGGGTTCCTCTTCTGGCTGTTGGGAATGGTGATCAGCGCCTGCTCGCAACCCCCGCAATCGGATATGATTCTCATTCCAGCGGGCTCCTTTACCCTGGGGGTGAACCCGTCTTCCGAAATATCCTCTTTCATGTCGGACAGCACGCTGGCCAAAAACGCCCAGCCCCAGCAGGAGGTGTTCGTCGACGCTTTTTATCTGGATATTCACGAGGTCAGTTATGGGGACTTCATTCGCTTCAAGCCGAAAGCCAAATATTACCAGGGCCGGTTCAACCATCCCGTTCGGGGAGTGTCCTGGTACGAGGCGGAGGCCTATTGTCTGTGGCTGGGCAAAAGGTTGCCCACTGAATTTGAATGGGAAAAGGCCGCCCGAGGGGCGGTGGATGACCGGCTTTACGTCTGGGGCAATGAATTTGACCGATCCAAGGCCAATTTCGGAAAAACCGTGCAACCCTCCGGGAATTGGCCTACCGACCGCAGTGAATTCGGTGTTTTTGATTTAAATGGCAATGTTTCCGAATGGACGTCCAGTTGGTATCTTCCCTATGGCGGTTCATCCCATAAAGATGCCCATTACGGGAAAAAGCTGAAGGTGATCCGCGGGGGAGCCATCAACAAGAGAGAACACGGGTTTTTAAAGGAGTTTGCCCTGGTTTCCTACCGGAATACAGCCCCTCCTCAAATGCGGGCTTGGGATACCGGATTCCGGTGCGCGCGATCCCCGCGGCCGGAGGAGCAATCTTCACCCCGCTCCTGAAATTCCCTTTTTCGGGTCTCTGGGAGCTATTCCGATACCGGAGGTTTTTCAATCTTTGGGGAATCCATCACCACTTCATGCAGACGGGAAACATTTTCCAAAGGCTGAGAATCTTCCTTTTCCCAATCGGAAACCGGGGAGGTGGACGGAGGCGGAGAAGGTTCCACCCCTCCTTCTTTAGGCGGCGAATCCATTTCCGAGGAAACGGGTTCAGTCTGCCCGGATTTTTCAGAACCGGCCTCTCCTTTTTTGCGTGAATACTTTCGGGGTCTTCTTCTGGGAGACCGGGTTCCACCCGGCCTCCGACTTCCGGTTTTTCGAGGTCCCCGTCCCTTTTTGGAATTGGCGTATCGTCCGGTTTTCCGCTTTTCTCCGGTTTCTTCCTGGACTTCCTCCTCGGGTTTGGAATCCCGGCTGATGCGGGATTTTTGCTCGATGATTTTATCTTCTTCTCTTTTTCGTTCCAGAATATCAAATGTGAAGTTTTTATATTCCAGATGATCCTGACCCTCAAAGAGGATCTTGGCACCGCTGCTTTCTTCCAGCTCAAAGATTCTTTTAGCTTTGTGATTTAAAAGATAACTACAGACCATGGTGGAAACCCGAACGCTGAGCACCTTGACATTGTCATCAGCCAATTGCTCCTGAATTTTTCGAATGACGCTCAACGCCGCCGAGCTTTCCGTTTTGACATGACCGGTTCCTTCACAATGAGGACAATTGGTAAATATTCCCTCTTTCACCGGAGGCGACAACCGCTGACGGGACATTTCCAATAGTCCGAAACGGGACAGCCGTGAGAAATTGACCCGGGCTTTATCCAACTTGGCTCCCGCTTTCATTTGCTTTTCCACCGCCGCTTTGTTTTTCTTTTGAAACATGTCGATGAAATCGATGACGATCAGGCCGCCCAGATCCCGCAGGCGAAGTTGACGGCAGATTTCCTCCGCGGCTTCCAGGTTGGTTTTAAGGGCCGTTTCTTCCAATGCACTGGCGCCGGTGGTTTTCCCGGAGTTGACATCGATGGAAACCATGGCTTCCCCGATGTCGATGACGATGGAACCGCCGGAGGGAAGTTCCACCCGCCGTTGATAAATCGCCTCGATTTGATCTTCAACCTGATATTGAGAAAAAAGTGGTTTGGAGTCCTTGTACAGTTTGATCCGGTTTTTCATGCGGGGCATGACCAGCTTGACAAACTTCTGCAGCTGTTTAAAGGAATCGGGATTATCTACCAGTATTTCGGAAGTGTCGTTGGTGAAATGGTCCCGCACAGTCCGTACCACCATATCCGGACCTTCATATAAAATGCTGGGAGCCTTGGCGTCGGGGTCATTGACCTTGCTTTCGATGTCTTCCCAAATTTTAAGCAGGGCCTGGGTATCTCTTTGCAGTTCCGTCTTGGTGCGTCCCAGGCCGGCGGTTCGTATAATCACGCCCATGCAGGGCGGAATACCCAGGTTGGCCACAATTTGTTTCATTTTTTTTCGTTCGGATTCGTCTTCGATTTTGCGTGAAATCCCGCTGGAATCTCTCGAAACCATTAAAACCACGAACCGTCCGGGAATGGTGATGGCGTTGGTCAGCGAGGGGCCTTTGGCATCGCGGCTCTCCTTCACGACCTGAACCAGAATTTTCTGACCCCGTACCAGGACATCCTGAATGCGGGTCCTGGCTTTTTTCTCACCGGTTTGAAGATAGGAATCCGGCAGGACATCTTTGAAGGGTAAAAACCCGTATTTTTTCCCGCCAAAATCGACAAAGGCGGCTTCAATGGCCGGTTCCACACGGGAGATCACTCCCAGATAAATATTTCCTTTGACCAGATCTTGAGAAGAGTGCTCGACGATGTATTCGGTCAGTTTTCGATCCTCCAGCACCACCGCCCGGCATTCTTCCGGCTGATCGGCATTGATCAGCATCTTTTTTTTGGTTGTCGACATTAGGTTTTGGCCTTTCTTTTCCTGCCCGCCATTTCAGTTTTTGGCAAAAAATCCGATTTCATAATAAAACAAAACTTAAATGATTTCAAAAACTGAAAAGTCGTGTTATTTTAATGATTAAGGAGGGTCCAGTGTGCAATTTCACCCACCACAGGAACCAAAAACTGCATTAGTGACTATAACATAAGCACTTGAATTATTTGATTTTATTTGCACAAAATGGATGCCGTATCGGAAAATCAATTAAGAATGCCCAGCCTGGACGATTTACGTTCTGAAGATTTGACGGGCAAGACCATTTTCATCCGGGTGGACTTTAACGTTCCCCTTCTTCTTACTCCCAAAGGTTTTCGAGTGGCCGATGATACACGTATCCGCCGGTTTCTCGACCTGACTTTCAAGAAAATTCACCAATTAACGGGTGGGAATTGCCGGATCATCATCGGTTCCCATCTCGGCCGCCCGCATAAAAAGCTGGACCACCGGGGCTGGGACGGCATTTTCAATATTCAATTCGTGTGTTCCCATTTTGATACGCTGATCCGGCAGGTGTACGGAGACACCTATACCATTTTTCCACCTGAAATTACAGATTCTCATTTAAAAAACTCTCTGGAGATATGTTTCAATAACCAGCTTCCACCGGGGGGAATCAAGTTTTTACCCAATCTGAGGTACCTCCTGGACCCGCGAAGTCCGGATACCTATCGTCAGGAATTCATTGAAGAATTGGGAAAGGTTTCGGATGTTTTTATTAATTGCGCTTTTGGTTGCAGCCATCGGGTTACCAAGAGCATCAAGTTGCTTCCGCAACTGATGCGGAAAGCGGGCAAACTGGCAGTCGCGGGTTCCCTGCTTAATGAAGAAATCCATCAACTGGGCCGATTCGGCCAGCGGGTCATCAAACACCCAGAGCAAACGGCGCTGATCGCCGGGGGTGCCAAAATCGCAGACAAGATCGGTATATTAAAACAGTTTGTGGAGTCTAAAATCAAGTTGATCTTTGTTGGCGGCCGTATGGTAAACGCCTTTTTGCTGGCACGGAAGGCGAAAGATGTCATCTCCAACCTTAAGCTGGAGCATATTCCGAAAAAGTTGTATGCCAATAAAAATGAGGACGAATGCCAGGATTTGCTCAAAGAAATCCGCTATGCGGACGAGATTCTGAATCTGGCAAAAAAGAACAAGGTTCAAATTGTTTTTCCCGATGATTATAAAATTACCAAAGATTACTTTGAAACCGATTATGGGATTAAATCCGAGCCGGACTTGTCCCAGGATTTTCAGCTGGATTTGGGGCCCAAAACCATAGTGAATTATGCCCGAAATATTTTGCAGAAAGGTGAGATCAAACAAATCTTCTGGAACGGGCCTCTAGGGGCTTACGACCATCCGGATACGGATCATTATGCCGAAGGCTCCATTAAGATGGCCTTGATGCTGATCGGAGCGGCTATTGAAGATAAGAATCTGTTTGTGGTCATCGGCGGGGGTGACTCCGCGGCTATTTTAAATAAAATCGATATTGAGGAACTGAAAAACCTTATGCGCAAAAAGGTGGCCCTGCAACTCAATAAACCGATCAATTCAGACCTGATCTCGATCGATTTCAAAATAGATGACACCTATATTCTGACCAATTATTTCTCTTCCAACTTTTTTGTGTCTACCGGCGGCGGCGCCTCCCTGGAGTTTCTGGAGGGTTATTTGAAAAGCCGGGCNNAGCCGGGCCAAGGATCCCCTGGAGTCGTACCTTCCGGGAACCGCCATTCTGCTGGAACTGACTTCGGCGTCATGAATATCCCTCCCCTGGACCCTAACTCCAAGCGGATACGTACGCGGGAAGCCATGATCCGCTACAAACAGGCCTTGCAGAACAAGGAGGCATGGCAGGGTGAAATGCCCCTGGGGGAAGGACCGCTCAACCGGGACGGAATGCCCAAGGTGCCACCGGGCCAGAAATCCACCGAACGCTGGCCGGTTCTGGACCTGGGGGTTCAGCCGGAAATTCCCCTGGCATCATGGAGCCTCACGGTTTCCGGTCTGGTGGAAAATCCCGCGACCTTTGATTGGGGACAATTCATGGCGTTTCCCCAGGTGGAGGATGTCTCGGATTTTCATTGCGTCACCACCTGGAGCCGTTTGGACAATCATTGGGCGGGGGTCCGGTTTTCTGATATTGCCAACCACTGCCGGCCGAAACCCGAAGCCCGGTTTGTTTATATCAAAGCTTACGACGCTTATTCCACCAACCTGCCGCTGGTAGAGGCCATGAAGTACGATGTGCTTCTGGTCCATCAATGGGAGGGCAAACCCCTCACCAAGGAACACGGCGGTCCGGTCCGCATGATCACTCCTCAGCTCTATGCCTGGAAAGGGGCCAAATGGATCGGCGAAATTGAATTCCGGGAGCAGGATGAGCTGGGGTTCTGGGAGCAACGCGGTTACTCCAACAGCGCCGATCCCTGGCTGGAAGAAAGATATTCCCGTTGAGAATTCCTGCTTTAAATTAGATTCAAGTCAATCGAAGAGTTTTCAGTTTCGAGAGGCCTTCGGAATTGAGCAGGGCTTCCACTCCCTGGTCGCCGATGAAAGTATCGAACATGAGGAGCGTTTCGATATTGGTCAGCGTTTTGGTTTGGGCCAGGGCTTTCGCCGCGTCCAGCCGCAGGATATTTCGCGCCAGATTGAGGTGCTTGAGTTTTTTGAAGACTTTGGATTTGGCCAGGGTTTTGATCCCGGGATCGGTGATTTGCGTCCGATAGATATTCAATTTCCGGACATGCATGAACCCGGGATTTTTGGCCATGGTTTGCAGGGCTTTGTCGCCTATCGGATTGTCCTGCAGAATGAAGACCTGAATTTTCTTAAAAGACCCCTGGGCCAGGGCCAGGCCGCCTTCGGCGCTGATATTATTAAATCTCACATCCAGTTGCACCAGATTGGGAATAAAGGAAGCCTGCGCCAGGAGAATCGCTCCTTTGTCCGCGATCTGGTTTTCTCCCAGATAAAGACGCTTGAGTTTGACCCATCGCTCGCAACCGGCCAGAAAAGGCAGGCCCCTGTGGGTGATGTTATTTTTGGTGAGGTCGAGATTTTCGATCTCCTCCAATCCATCCGCTTGCATGAGGGCTTCCAGCCCTTCATCTCCAATGAACCGGGTTTTCATTTCCAGGGAATCGCCGTCTTCCGACAGACATTCCTCAATCAGGCGGTTGATATATTCTTTTTTGGCTTGAGTAATCATGGTTATCGAATATTAATGACACAGCGGAATCCGATATCGTTGAAGCTTCTTGAAAAGGGATAACTCCAATCCCGGTAACCGGTGGTCATGCTCTTGATACTGTCGGACCAGGCGCCTCCCCTCCGGACTTTCATCACGCCCCGGCGGGGCCCCCTGGGATTATAAATGGGTTCGCTGAAATAATACCGAGCGGAATACCAATCCGCCACCCATTCCCAGACATTTCCTCCCATATCGTACAGGCCGTATTTATTGGGGGAGTATTTTCCCACAGGGGCGGTTTTATCCATAAGCTTTAAACCGCCGTGACCCTGTTTATTCTCCGAGTCAAATAGGGGTCCCCATGGATATTCACAGCCGCTGGCTCCGCCGGCGGCTTTTTCCCATTGGGCTTCACTCGGCAGGGCCTTACCGATCAGGTAACAGTAATCCGCCGCTTCGTACCAGGTCACCTTGGTGACCGGGCAGTCGTCGCAGGGAGACAGAGAGCTTCGCCGTAAGCGGTGATCGGGCATGACCGCCTCAAATTTTTTATTGGTGACCTCATAAATATCGATCATAAAAGAGTCGAGATAAACCGGGTGGGCCGGGGCACCATGCTTGGGGCCAAACCGATCGCATCCCTGGATAAATTTCCCCGCCGGAATTAAAGCCATATCCCGGGTCACATCATCCTTCGGAGTGGGTCCCGCGGGCGACTCATGACCCAATCCAGGGCCGGCGGCACCGGCAAGAATAAGGATAATGAAGAGCAGTCTCGGCATAGTGGAGCGATCGTGAAAATGAACCGGAACGTGATCCGGTTTATTCGGCTTCCTTTCTCAATCTGTTCAGAATCTGCAGAGTCGCGTTGGAGCGGTTTAACGTGTAAAAATGAATTCCCGGCGCGCCATCTTTGAGCAACAAGGCGCATTGATTCAGGGCGTACTCAATCCCGATTTGCTTCACCCGTTCCGGGTTGTCTTGGGCCGATTCCAGTTGAGCCATTAACGGGGCAGGAATAGAGGAGCCGCACATTTTGGTAAACCGCTTGGTTTGCTTGACATTCAAAATGGGCATGATACCGGGAATAATGGGAACCTGAATGCCGATTTTGCGGACCCGGTCCACAAACTCGAAATAAAAACGATTGTCGAAAAATAATTGCGTGACAATGAAGTCCGCTCCGGCATCCACTTTTTTCTTTAAGTTTTGGAGGTCGGTTTGCAAATCCGGGCTCTCGATATGGCCTTCCGGATAGCCCGCCACCCCGATACAGAAATCATAATTTTCGCGGATAAATTCAACCAGTTCATTGGCATAAGCAAAACCGTTCTCCGGCTGAACAAAGTGTGTTTCCCCCTGAGGCGGGTCTCCCCTTAAGGCCAGAATGTTCTGGATCCCCTTGGCCTTTAAAGCATCCAAAATGGCGCGCAATTCTTTTTGGTCGCTTCCCACACAGGTCAAATGGGCCATCGTTTCCAGGCCGATTTCATTTTTGATGCGTCCCACCAGNNCCAGATCAATGGTTCGGGTACGGGTGCTGCCGCCCGCGCCGAAGGTTACCGAAACGTAAGTGGGTTTGCAGGTTTCCAACTGCTTGATGGTTATGAATAATTGTTCGAACCCGGAAGAATCCTTTGGAGGAAAGAACTCAAAAGAAAACGAGGGACGTACCTGATCTAATTTGGCCTTGATTTTCATTGGTTTATCAGTATATCACAAGGAGAGATTAGGGAAAAACAGTTACCGGGAAACTCCGGGGGTGTTCAGTAAATTTCGAACTTTTTCAGATAATCCAGGAAGGAAACCACATTCACCAGCTCCACCGGGTNNACCGGGTCCTCATCAACCGCTTTGATCGCATTGTCCGCGAAATATCCGGTGGTGATGACAATTCCCCGGGCGGCGCCCTCCCCTCGAATCGTATCCAGAAATCCTTTCACCTTGAAAAGATCAACCATATTGTAAGGAGGATCAAAAATACACAGAGCCAGATATTTTCCTCCCACCATAGGGGTTTCGTCCATCAAATCGATCTCCAGCTCCTGTTCGTTGGCCCAGATCGAATGTTTGTATTCCAAGTTGAATTTTGCAAGGAATTCGAGGCATTTTTCTTTAAAAGCCTCGCGATTTTGAAGATAGAGCGGTTTATCGTCCGGAGATGCGAAATGAATTTGTTCTTGTGGCAAGGGGGGAGACACTACCTTCAGGAGAAAGATCAGGACGATCCCTATCAGGAAAGCAGAAAATGTAATTATGAAAATGGACACTTATTTGATCATTCCAAAAAACCGGGAAAATGGATCATCATTTGATCATTTCATCGTATATTTTCTCTTTTTTATCCTTTTTAATCAAGCGGTCATGTTTAACCATTTGAACGATAGCCACCCAAAACCAGAAAGCCACAATCCCCAACATGGCGCCGATAGGCATATTATCAGGTTTTAAGGCAATGATCAGAAAATTTTCGAGACCTGAATTTTCCATAACGTGTTTCCTTAATTGATCTTATGCTCTATAAAATTCCGGTGGAATTGAAATTATTCGTCTTCCTCGTCTCCCTCATATTCTTCATCGTCAAACCCTTCTTCACCCAGGGTGAGATCGAAATCGATGTCCTCAGCGGTATTATATGACAAAATATAATCGCTGATCAAACCGGCATGACGATCAACATTGCCTTCCTCGACATACTTCAACTCACTGTATTTGGTTTTGATCTGGTATTTGCCATCCTCTTTCGGCCAATGGCTGGGCATCAGGGTCCAGGGGATCATTTCCCGCGTGTCTTTCAACCATTTGGGTACCCAGTCCTGTTTGAGGCGCTGAGCCGCCAGGTTGAATGCGATTCCCTTGGCACCCTCATCATGGCACTTTCCGCAATCCATGTAATTGACGATTTTAACACCCATTTGAATGCGGTCTTTGTTCTTTTTCAAATGAGCGCCGGATTCGTATTTGATTTCACCGGGAGACAGAGCTTCAAAATAAGCGGTAAAGTCCCGGACTTCCTGATCCGTCAGAGAAAAGGTCGGCATACGGACCTTCATCCAGGTTCGAACCGGTGTGGGTGCCTTGAGAAATGAGAACAGCCAAGACCCTTTCAAACGCTCCCCAACGTGATAAGTGCCCATTTCAAGAGGGGGTGGATATTGAGTTTTAGCTTTTAAATGTTCCTGAATATGGCCTCCGGTGCGTCCCACCACATGGCAACCCCGGCAATTAAACTTTCTGATCAACCGGTTGCCTTTTTCAATGGTCAACTCTTTTTCCGTATAGTTCTTGCGGTATTGTTCTGGAATATTGATTCCATTGAAACCTTTGAGCAGAACCAGGAGAGCTTCCACTTCATCCGGCGCCAGCTCGAAATTGGGCATTTTGTCCAAAATACGCTCGGTCCGGTAGGCCTGCGGATTTTTCAGCTTGGTGCGGGCCCAGGATTCCCAGGTGTGCGGAATATGGGAGTCCCCGAATTCAAGTTCCCGAACCTGTTTGTTGCCGAAAGCGGACAGCTCCGGAGCGATCCGGCCTTCCTTTTCCATTCCTTTGATATCGTGGCAGGCGAAACAACCCCGGCGGCGAACCAGGGTTTCCCCCAGTTTGATCATTTTGGGATTGTTCAGCTGTTCCAGCACTCCTTCTTGCGGCTGTTTTTTGTCAAACTGCAGGAGGTAGGCCGCGATGTCGGACGCCTGCTGATGATTCAGCCGCAGATTGGGCATAATGCTGCGGGGATTGTATTCATCCGGATTTTGAATCCAGCTGACCAGCCAATCGGGATTTACCTTGTTTCCGATGCGCGTTAAATCCGGACCGAACAGTTCGCCGTTGCCATTGACTTTATGGCAGGCCTGACACCCAACGCTTTCAAAAAGTTTTTTACCGGCCGCCGGATCACCGCCTTCAAATTTTTTGGGAACCTGGTAGTCTTTTTCAGATACATTCCAGAGGTAGGCGGAAATGGCAAGGGTATGCTCATCGCTCAAATTGAAGAAAGGCATTCGGGTTTTGGGAAGATAGTTTTTCGGTTTCTTGACCCACCGGACCAGCCAGCTCGGATCCACCTTGGAAGCGATCCGCCGCAAACTGGGGCCCACCTTTCGCTCTTTCTGGTAACCGTCCACCAGATGACAGCCATGGCAACCCAGCTTGATGAATAACTTTTTACCTTTGGACAGGACCGGGGCGCCTTCCAGTTCCAATTGCGGTGCATGGCAATTGCGGCAATTGGACTGCATCATGTTGCCCAGCAGAATCGGTTCGTTGATTCCAAGGGTTTGATCCATTTCATGGTGGGAACCATGGGCGTGTTCCGTGGGAGCGGTGGCGGTTCCCTGGCCTTTGTGGCACCAGGTGCATCCCGTTACCGTGGGATCGTGCTTGTCAATATAGATTTCCGGGTCGGGATGAGCCTTCAGAGGATGCTCAAAATCCTTATAGTAGGGGTCCCCATAGGAAATGTGGCAGGTCTGGCACCGGTCGACTTTATAGGTGATTTCCTGAAAGTTGTTTTTACCGTAAGCGGGAATGACCGTTTGAAGAATTTCCGCCGGTTTCCAGAAAAAGGGATACGGCTTATAGTAATCCATGCGGCCTTCAAGGATCAATTTATCATTGGTCAACTTGCCAAGTTCGGATTCCAGTCTTTCTTTTTTGGCCTTGAATTCAAGAAGCTTGTTCTCCGCGTCATCGCGTTTTTTTGTCAAATCCGCAATAATGGGATCGAAATCCTCAATCTCCTGTTCCGTATTGTGAACCAGGGAAAGCTGAGCCTCGAAGTTTTTTCCCTCATGCATCGCCTTTTTATAATAGTAGTAATACTCATCCAAGCGGCTTTTGGCGAATTTTTGCTCTTCTACCTTTTCATCCAGGCGAATCTGGGCTTCCCATGCGGCTTCGGCCAGCTTCTCATATTCATCGTTATTTTCCAGTTTGTTTTCTTCAGCGGCAATGGCGGCGCGAATTTTTTCTTCCTGCGCCTTGATTTTCTCATTGACCTCCAAATATTCCGCCTTGGTGCGGGCGTACTGCTCCTTAAAGTATTTTTCCTGAAACTGCTTGTACCCGCGGCGAGTATACTCGTCATCCCAAAAAGCCCACAGGGTGACGAAAAGCAAAGCACCGGACAATAGAAAAAAGAGAAAGCTGTACGAGGTATGTTCGTCAAACTCTCCCTCTTTAAACGCGGGTTGGGTTTCTTTGTCTTCTTTGTCGGGATTTTCTGTCATGAAATTTTAAAGCTCAGATATTAAACCAGGGCGTGACCCAAACATATTTGATATTAAACGCCAGTCTAAGAACAATTTTAATAACGATGCCCAGCATGATCAGGAGCAGTTGTATTTTGAGAAACATCCGGAGAAATCCGACGGTCTTTATGGCTTTTCTTTCCATGAAAAAGTAGGCGGCGGTTCCCAAAACAAAATAACCGATAACCACGGCTCCGCCGAAAATACTGGCATTCAAATAGGTTCGTATTCCAAACGCATACGGCAAATCAACATTGACCAGCGCCACCACTTTGTGCGGGTCCCAATACTGCCAGGGCATGAACAGGTTCCAGCCCGGACCGCGAAGAAAAACCCCCATGATGATCAGGGCGATCCACAAAACCAGAAATCCGAAACAGTAAACCCAGATAGCGAATTTTCTCTCGGTGTAGGTGTAGTATCCGTTTCCTTTGGGATTGACATCCAGGTAGGGAATCAGCATCAACCCGACAATAATGAGCGTGGGAGCAATGACTCCGGCGAACCAGGGATCAAAATAAACCAGAATGTCCTGCAGGCCCAGAAAGTACCAGGGCGCTTTCGAAGGATTGGGGGTTTTCGTGGGATTGGCCGCTTCTTCCAAAGGCGCGTCGATGACAATGGACCACACTGTCAATCCCAGCACCACAATGATGGCGCACAAAAACTCGAGGCGAACCAAATAAGGCCAGACGTGGACCTTTTCCGGCAAATCTTCTACAGTTTTCTTTTTAGCCGCAGTAGCCATATAAATTAAATTCCTTACGATGATCTGGAAATATCAGACTCGGGTAACCTTTTAAAGGGGTCCGGAGATCCCACCGTCTTTTCGGATTCGCCAAAAATGGACAATCATCAAGGCACCGGCGACCAAGGGAATCAGAATGCAGTGCAATACATAGAACCTCAACAAGGCCGGCGGGCCTACCAGACTTCCCCCTAACAGCATGGACCGCGCATCGTAACGCGGGCTGATCAATGGCACAAACTCCTGGAAGGGTCCTTCATGACCTAAAAACGGTGTCCCGCGCGCCATATTGGTGCCTACGGTGACCGCCCACATGGCCAGCTGGTCCCAAGGCAGCAGGTAACCGGTAAAACTCAGCAGCAGAGTAAATGTCACCAGAAACACCCCGATCACCCAGTTGAATTCCCTGGGCGGTTTGTACGACCCCGTCAAAAATACCCGGAACATGTGCAGCCATACCGTAATGACCATGGCGTGCGCCGCCCACCGGTGCATATTCCGCATCAACATGCCGAAAGGAACGTCATACTGGAGGTATTTCATGTCAAAGTACGCATACTCGCCAACCGGCCGGTAATAGAACATCAGGATGACACCGGTGACCACGGTGGACAAAAACAACAGAAACGTGATCCCCCCCATGCACCAGGTGAACTTGACCCTTAACGCGTGCCGGTGAATTTTAACAGGATGTAAATGCAGCCAGACGTTACTGGCAATCTGCAACACGCGGTTGCGGGGCGTGTCCGCGTAACCATGGCGAAACGTTGAAGTCCATACCTGAGATTCGGTGAAACGCTTGGCGAGATCCTTCCAGATCTTGCCGCTTTTGATGTCCGCCATGATCTCGGCTATATTGGGAATCTGGGGTTTATTAGCCAAAAGAAAAACCTCCGTAAACTTTTTTGAATGATTTTATAAAAATAGAAGATTAAACCCGGAGAAACGATCCGGGTTTACCCCATTCACCTTTTTCAAATAAAAATTTCTTGCTCTTATCAATGACAATCTGGCCGTCCGGCCCGATTTCCACCTTCAAACGTTCCAGCGGCCGCGGGGCGGGGCCTTCGAAGTTGATACCTGCCATCGTAAATCCACTGCCATGGCAGGGACATTTGTATTTGCTTTCAGTTTTCAACCAGAGCGGGGTACACCCAAGATGGGTGCAACGCGCAAGAATGGCGTAGAGCTTTTCCTCATCGCGCACCACCCACACCCGCTGGTCGGCCACCCATTTGGTGCTCACTTCGCCCACCGTATAGTCTCCCGGGTTGCCGGCCTTGAATTTCGGCGACGGTTCGAACAGCACGCGGGGAAACAACAGTCTCAAAAAATACAGAGATGACAGACCCAGGGCCGCCATAAAGCTGGCCCACCCGGTGAGGGAGAAAAAATCCCGCCGGGACCAGAGCGTGTCCTGTGCCTCATCCTTTTTGTTCTCTTTTTTGGCCTTCGGCTTGGGGGCCGGTTTCGCCTTTTCTTTCGCGTCACTCATAACTAAATTAATTTCAATAGCTTATGGAATCGTTATCCTGGAAAATAGCGCTTCGAGTGGCCGAGACTACCCGTCAGCAGAGGATGGTTTTTATCACAATTACAAAATCGAGTCAAGGGCCGATATATCACCTAAAACCTTGTATTTTCACCGGGCAGACAAAGCCCGCGAGCAGGCCCGGGCGGCTTTTTTGACCTGAAGGGCATAAGGCGGTTTTTCCCCCTCAATGGCCTGGGACAGAGTCTTGACGCCGGATTCGTTTTTCATGTGGGCGGTGACCAGATTCATTGAATCAATCGCTCTAATTCCCGAGATTTGCGCACCAATCACCTGCCGGGTATCGGTGTTCGCCACGATTTTACATATTTCGGGAAAAGCCTCTTCACCCGATTCCGGAGAGGCGTTTTTATATTTTCCTTCAACCGAGGGCCAGCCTTTGAAATGAGATTCCTCACTCCGGCAACCGATAGTCGCGATTTCCGGTTGCGTCTTTAGAAGAAACGGAATGCGATCCCGGTCGATTTGGACCGAACCGCCGGCGGCATTGATTCCGGCGACTCTCCCCTCCTCATTGGATATCTCCCGCGAGTGCGGCCGGCCGGTCACACTGCCCGCCGCATACATTCCCGGCCGTGAGGTTTCCATTTGCTCATTCACCCATATCTCGCTGTTCGAACCCAATTCGACATTCGCCTCCCTCAATCCCAGATCCTGGGTGCGTCCCAAACGTTCCGCCGAAATGAATATATTCTCCGCGGAAAATTTGATCCCACCTTCCAGGGTCAGTTGAATGCCGCGGTCCTCTTTTAAAATGGAAACAATCCGGTTACCAAGCAGTAATTTGATTTTCTGTTTTTTAAAGGATTGCTCAAGAGCGCCGGACAGATCCGGATCCTGACCGGACAATAAACGGGTTTGGTCATTCACCAGAAAAACTTTGCTTCCCAGACTTTTCAGCAGATAGGCCGTTTCCAATGCGGCCCGATCCCCTCCGACGACCAAAGGCACAGAAGGAAGCTCCAGCGTTTCGAGAAGATGCTCCACCGGCTGAATCTGATGGTTATCAAAAGGCAGGGTGGATATCGGTTTGGATAGCGAACCGGTGGCGATCACCGTCTTCCGGGCGTGCCATTCGGTGGTCTCGCCGTCATGACTTATCTGAATACGGCCGCCCTCACCCAGACGTCCCTTCCCCTGAATGTATTCAATGTTTTCACTTTGAAGACTTTCCTCAATACCTTTTAAGGCGTGCTGCGATTGTTCCGCGGCCTGGGCTTTGAGAGTATTCAGGGGTTCCAGGGAGGCACCCCGCTGAGTCGCATCCCTTAGCATTTGCAGAAGGATCATGCCGGGATAGAGAGCAAAACCTCCCAGACGGTTCATTTCGACCAGCCCTACGGTGGCCCCCTTTTCCAGGGCGGCCCGGGCGGCGGAAATGCCGGCGGTTCCTCCGCCTATGACCACGACATCAAACTCTTTCACCCTCAGGAACCTCCACGAAAATATTAAATTCAGGAGCCATTACAGCATATTCCTGGTGAAAGAGCCAATGGCTGAACCGTTTTTAAAGGACCGTGAAGGCCGCCACGCCCACCAGCATGGCCAGTCCGGTGGACGCGACGATGGCGTGCAGGGTCACATTCCATTTTCGGCTTAAAGGGATCAGAATCAGAAAATACAGGAAGACCAGGTAGTTGAACAGGGAATGACCGGCAATCCGGTAATGAAAGACCAAAAACCCGGCCAGGGCGGCGGACGCGGCCCACGAGATATAACGGTGAAGTTTATACCGCTTTTGGCGAATATCCGCAGGGAGCATGCTGACTCCCACCAGGATATTAAAGACCACGATCAGGATGGTAACTAATATAAAAAGAAAACTGGGCTGGAAAAATAACTCGCTGAGACTGGTGGCCTGCATGGAGGTCCGCAATCAATGGGGAAATTGGTGCCGATGGGGAGATTCGAACTCCCACGGGTTGCCCCATACGCCCCTCAAGCGCACGTGTCTACCAATTCCACCACATCGGCAATGTTAGTCAAAAATTATTCAGCGGGTTGATCGGCTTTTTTCTCGGGTGGGGCCGCCGGCTGTTCGGTGGTCTTTTCAATTTCATCGACGACCGAGCTTTTCTCCCCGGTTTGAGATACGACTGCCAGGCTCAAGGAGGTCACCATAAAAATAATGGCCGCCACGGTCGTCAGCTTGGTGAGGATATTACCCGAGCCACTGCTTCCAAACATGGCCTGGCTTCCCGCCGATCCTAAAGAAGCCCCCATGGCCGCGCCCTTCCCGGCCTGTAAAAGAATGACCAGAATCAAAAAAAAACCGACAATAACATGTAATACGGTCAGCGCAGTGTGCACGGGCATCCTCCGGGAAATTATTTATTTGACGGAATTAATAATAGCACAAAAAGAATCGGCGTCCAAACTGGCGCCCCCNNCGTCTATATCCGCTTCGGAAAGCAGATTTTCGCTGTTGGCGGGGTTGACGCTGCCGCCATAGATAATTCGAAGACGCTGGGCAATTTCCGGATTGAAAAGGGTCCCGATCTGACTTCGAATGAACTCATGAATTTCCTGAGCCTGGCCGGGTTCCGCGTTTTTCCCCGTTCCAATGGCCCATACCGGTTCGTAGGCGACCACCGTTTTCCTGATTTCCATTTCCGTTACCCCGTCCAGGGCCTCCTTCAACTGGCAACCGATAATCTCCCGGGTCCGGCCAGCCTGCCGCTCTTCCCAGGTTTCACCGACGCACAGGATGGGATGCAGACCCTCGGAAAAAGCGGTTCTCATTTTCTGGTGGACCAGGGCGTTATCCTCCCGAAACATTTGCCGCCTCTCAGAATGACCCACAATCACGTATTGGCATCCGGCTGAAATCAACATGGCGCCGGAAACTTCCCCGGTCAAGGCCCCCTGGGGAGATTGCGATAAATTCTGGGCCCCCAGTTTCAGATCACTTCCGCGCAACGCCTCCTGCACGGAAAACAGCGACGTAAAAGGGGGAATCACCACCACCTCGGAGGAACAGCCGGCCCCGACTTTTTCCCTGATGGCCCGGATCAATTCCAAAGATTCCGGGACGGTCTTGTTCATTTTCCAATTCCCGGCGATCAATGGTGTTCTCATAATCAACTTTAATTAAAAACTCTTAACTGCTCTTTTTAATAATAAGTTTTAAGATATCCTTGGTGCGGGAAGAATATCCCCACTCGTTGTCATACCAGGCCAGAATTTTAACCATATTGCCTTCGATCACTTTGGTTGACAGGGCGTCGACAATGCTGGAATCCTCGGCTCCATTGTAATCCACCGAAACCAGGGGCGCTTCTTCGTAGCGAAGAATGCCATTGAGTTCGTTATCCGCCGCCTCCTGGAACAACCGGTTGACCTCTTCCCTGGTGGTGGCCTGTTTGACATCGGCCACAAAATCGATGAGAGAAACGTTTGGAGTTGGAACCCGGATGGCCATGCCGTCGAGCTTTCCCTTCAGTTCCGGAAGCACCAGGGCCACGGCCTTGGCGGCACCGGTGGTGGTGGGAATTATCGAGACGGAAGCGGCCCGGGCGCGGCGCAGGTCTTTATGCGGAAGATCGAGGATTCTCTGATCGTTGGTATAGGAATGAACCGTTGTCATCAATCCTTTTTCAATTCCCAGTTTATCATTTAAGACTTTCGCCACCGGGGCCAGGCAATTGGTGGTGCAAGAGGCGTTGGATATGATCTGGTGTTGGCCCGGGTCATATTGCCCTTCGTTAACCCCCAGGACCACAGTGACATCGGGGTCGGTCGCGGGTGCCGAAATGATCACCTTTTTAGCGCCGGCTTTAAGATGTTTGGCGGCATCTTCCCGCTTGGTAAAGATACCGGTGGATTCAATGACAACGTCCACCCCCAATTCCTTCCAGGGAAGTTCTTCCGGGTCGCGGAATGAAAGAATTTGCAGTTTTTTCCCGTCAATCACCAGATGTCCCTCCTGGGCTTTGACTGTGTGGGAATCCGTCCCTTGAATGGAATCGTATTTGAACAGGTGAGCCAGCGTAGCGGCATCGGTTAAGTCGTTGACCGCGGCAACTTCAATATCCGCGCAATCCTTGTCTTTCAGAATGCATTTAAGAACGTTTCTGCCGATTCTACCGAATCCATTTATCGCCACGCGAGTGGTCATTGATCCTCCTAACTTGAACTGTTCTGATTAAAACAATACCGGATTTTTTATTTTCGCTTTAAAACTCAATTTCGACAACGCTTTAATGGCAAGAGTCGTGCCCGTGGCCGTAAAAACCTTACAGAAGGCTGGAAATTATGAAGAATTTGGCCTTACAAGTCAACTGTTCGGGAGACTCAAAAAGTCAGCCGCACTTTCTTTGCGACACGCCCTCTTGAATGGCGCGGATCATATCCCGCACCGCCTGGTCCATTCCGCTGTAGATTGAGCGGGCCACCAGATTATGGCCGATGTTCAATTCCTCAATTTCCGGGATCGCGGCGATGGCGGCCACATTTTCGTTATTCAAGCCATGGCCGGCAAACACCCCCAGGCCCTGGCCCGCCGCATGGCGGGCGGCGGTCCGGATCATATCCAGTTCGGACAGGAGAGCGGCCGGGTCTTTTTGTTCCGAATATCTTCCGGTATTGATCTCGATACTGGAGGCCCCCGCCTCTCTGGCGGCGTCGATCTGCCGCCGATCGGGATCGACAAACAGGCTGAAGAGAATGCCCCGGGATTTGATCCGCTCTCCGACCCGCAGAAGGTGCTCCTTGTGGGAACAGATATCCAAACCTCCTTCGGTGGTGATTTCCTGGCGTTTTTCCGGCACCAGCGACACCTGATAAGGCTGGGTATTTAAGGCGATGTTCACCATTTCCTCCACCGCGGCCATTTCCAGGTTGAGCACGGTTTGGATTTGATCACGAATGCGAATGACGTCATTGTCCTGAATATGGCGGCGGTCTTCCCGAAGGTGTACGGTAATACCATCGGCACCCGCCTTTTCCGCCAGGAGAGCGGCGGTCAGTGGATCCGGCTCCACGGTTTTGCGGGCTTCCCGGAGAGTCGCCACATGGTCGACATTGACATATAACCGGACTTTATGATTCCTCATGTTTCAGCGTTTCATAAGCCATGTTAACCGCGCGAACCGTTTCCTGAACATCATGAACCCTCAGGATTCGGGCACCATGCATCACCCCTATCACTGCGGTTGCCAGCGACCCTTCCAGCCTCTCGGCCACCGGCAGGTCAAGAAGTTTGCCTATGAAGGATTTGCGCGAGGCTCCCAGCATCAGGGGCTTGTTCAAAGTTAAAAAAGCTTTCAAGCGGGCCAGGATTTCCAGGTTATGTTCGACGGTTTTTCCAAATCCAATCCCGGGATCGACCCAGATTCGATCGGGAGAAATCCCTGCAGTTTCCGCAACTTGAATTCCTTTTTCCAGAAAATGCTTGATCTCCCCAATGCAATCCTCGTAATGAATATTTTCCTGCATCGAGTCCGGGGTTCCCTGCATGTGCATGATAATCACCCCGGCATTGTACTCGGCTATTATCGGAGCCATTTCAGGGGTTCGAAGCCCGGTAATATCGTTGATGATCGAAACCCCGACATCCAGAACCTTCTGAGCGATTCCAGTTTTATAAGTATCCACGGAGATGGGAACGGAAAGGTCCTTACAGCATTTAGTCACCACCGGAAGCAAGAGGGCCAGTTCCTCGTCCTCTGAGATGGGCTTGGCTCCGGGACGGGAAGATTCCGCGCCGATATCCAGGTAATCCGCGCCCTCCTCCACCATTCGCTCGGCCTCGCGGAAAGCCTCTGTCAACGAGGAAAACCGGCTGGCCGGGTTGAAGGAATCGGGCGAAAGATTGATGATTCCCATGATTTTCGGACGCTGTATCTTTTCAGTCCTGGACGCCATAAAACTCCGGTCTCAGAATGGAATTAAAAAAGCCCCGTTCCTGAGCGAACAGGAACAGAGCTTTTGAACGAATGAAACTGACGATACACCCAATCAAGCGGGAGAAGGATCCGGCATCTCCCCTCCTCCGAGGATATCCTTGGGATCATCCGCGGATTTCCGCTTCTTTTTTTCCTTCTGCTCTTCCTTGAGAAGGGCTTCCTCGGTGGGGGCTTCCGCGTTGCCATCCATCTTGGTTTCCGGGGGTTTGCCGTTGATGATTTCCTCGATTTCACCGAGGTCCAGGGTTTCCTGATCCAACAGGGCCTGGGACAGTCTTTCCAGAGCTTCCCGGTTATTCGTCAGGATCTCTTTGGCTTTATCATAACCTCCCATGACCAGGGATTTGACTTCCAGGTCGATCAATTTGGCGGTTTCGTCACTGAAGTTTTTCTGACTGGACAAATCCTTGCCGAGAAACACCTGTTCCTCTTTAGTCCCGTAAGTCAGCGGGCCCATTTTTTCACTCATACCCCATTCACAGACCATTTTCCGGGCGGTTTCCGTAGCCCGCTCGATATCGTTGCCGGCCCCCGTGGTGATTTCACCCAGACAAATCTCCTCGGCGACCCGTCCACCCATCATGATGGCCAGGTTATTGATGAGGTATTGCTTCGGATACGTATGCTTGTCATCTTCCGGTAATTGCATGGTGACACCCAGCGCGCGTCCCCGCGGAATGATGGTCACTTTGTGCAGGGGATCCGCTCCGGGAAGCAGAAACGCAACCAGGGCGTGACCGGCTTCGTGATAGGCGGTGTTCCGCTTTTCTTTTTCAGTGATGACCATGCTCCGGCGCTCGACGCCCATCATAACCTTGTCTTTGGCGTCTTCGAAGTCGATCATGGTGACCACTTTTTTCTCGCTCCGGGCGGCCAACAGGGCAGCCTCATTCACCAGATTGGCCAGATCGGCACCGGTGAAACCCGGGGTTCCACGCGCGATGGTTTTCAGATTGACATCGTCGGCCAGCGGCACCTGGGACGTATGGACTTTCAGGATGCCCTCACGGCCTTTGATATCCGGCCGGGCAACCACCACCTGCCGGTCGAACCTTCCGGGGCGGAGCAAGGCGGGATCCAGAACATCCGGCCGGTTGGTGGCCGCAATCAGAATGACCCCTTCATTATTTTCAAAACCGTCCATCTCGACGAGCAATTGGTTCAGGGTCTGTTCGCGTTCGTCATGACCGCCGCCCAAACCGGCGCCGCGGTGGCGTCCGACGGCGTCAATTTCATCGATGAAGATGATGCAGGGACTGTTTTTCTTGCCCTGATCGAACAGGTCTCGAACCCGGGAAGCCCCGACTCCGACAAACATCTCTACAAAATCGGACCCGCTGATGCTGAAAAAGGGAACATTGGCTTCGCCGGCGATAGCGCGGGCCAACAGCGTTTTCCCCGTTCCGGGAGGACCCACCAACAGAACCCCTTTGGGAATTTTACCGCCCAGCTTGCTGAACTTCTGAGGCTCTTTCAGAAACTCAATAATTTCGTGGAGTTCTTCCTTGGCTTCGTCCGCTCCGGCGACATCTTTAAAGGTGGTTTGATTCTTCTTCTCGCCCATCAGGCGGGCTTTGCTCTTGCCAAAGGACAAAGCTTTTCCCCCGCCGGATTGCATCTGCCGCATAAAGAATATCCATATCCCCAGCAAGAGGAGGAATGGAAACCAGGAGATGAAAATACTCATGTACCAGTTAGTCTGCTCGGGAGGCACCACTACCATCCGAACTCCCTTGGTCCGCAAGAGTTTCATCAGTTCGGGGTCTTTGGCCGGAATATAGGTCTGGAAGGAACGTCCGTCATTATATTCGCCGGTTACATTATCTCCCTGAATTTTGACTTCCTTGACTTCGCCTTTTTCAATCTGATCCAGCAACTCGCTGTACACGATCTTGGGCGCGTCCACCGGCTGATTGAACATGTTGAACAAAGCCAACAGGATAAAGGCTATAACGATCCAAAGCGCCAAATTTTTATAAAATTGATTCAAAACCATCTCCTTAATATATCCGGGGGTGGGGAACCCTCAGTTATGCATTCATTACAGTTCATCTTAGCACATTTTAGCAATAAAAAGTTCTTTCTTTATGCCGGGGATTGGCCTTATTTTTGGGGAAATCCCTTAATTAACAACACTCTTTTTGTTTTCGGGGTGATCCGATATGCCTCGGAAATTCGCATTCCATATACCCAAATAATATCGTTATCCAGGGTTGTCAAGATGGGGATTTGGGATCGCCGCTGCAGAGGCACTTTTTCGTCAATAAAGAAGGATTTCAGCTTTTTGGTCCCGGTCATCCCAAGAGGCTGGAATCGATCACCCGGCCGGCAAAAGCGAATCATGATTTCACTCCCGGTTTTATCATAATCCAGCAGGGCCTGATGGGCCTTTTCCCGTGAGAATTCCGCCTCAGGGTTTTCCAGAATTTCAGTCTGAAGCGTCAATTGAGCGGGTTCCACCACGGTTTCTCCTGGAATGTTCAGACATCCGCGCCAAAGCGAGCGGTCTTTTTCATCCTTTTTTAAGATGCTTGACTTACCTTGCGGGATTCTATTAAGTTCTCCCCTCCCCCCCTGGCACCCGGCCTCCAAACGGCCGGGTAAATCGACCCGTTTTCCAGACTCATTTTTAGCAAACAGGCGAAGCGTTTCCTGGATATGAAGGGAGGAAATTCCCCGCAAATCCCCTTTGACAATCCGGATCGCCCGTCTCACCACCCGGCGTTTCAGGGCCGCGGGCAGTTTCATCAGGGCAGGGATATCTAATTGAACAGATTCTCCTTCACGCAAATCCAAAAGGATCTGTTGGAAAACATCATTTTCGATTCTCAACAACCATTCGTTCTCGGCTCTTAACAATTGCGACGTTTCAAACAGGGATTCCATGATTCTAGGATTGAATTTATCCCGGAGGTAGGGCATCAATTCCAGGCGAACCCGGTTTCTCAGATAATCCGTCTTTTCATTGGAGGAATCTCTGCAGAATGAAATTTTTTGCCGATTCAAAAACTCCAGAACCTCTTCGCGGGAATGGTAAAACAGCGGCCGGATGTAAGGTTTTCGTACTGGGAGCATTCCGCCGAGGCCTTTCAGTCCGCTGCCCCTCAAAAGATTGATCAGGAAAGTTTCCACCTGATCGTCCGCAGTGTGCCCCAAAGCGATTTTATGAAACCCGGTTGTCGCCAGAGTGCGTTCAAAAAAATCCTGCCGAAT
>JABAHQ010000966.1_pt1 | contig 89260 bp, 75 predicted proteins | sample 7062091 | NCBI WGS metagenome assembly JABAHQ01 (sample SAMN14534359, study PRJNA622989) | marine sediment metagenome | biome: marine biome [ENVO:00000428]; feature: marine pelagic biome [ENVO:01000023]; material: deep marine sediment [ENVO:00002113] | place: India: Gulf of Kutch | collected...
CGAGCAGAGAGAGGCCGGGGAGGAAGAGAAAGAGGAGAAAGAAGAAAAGCCGGCCGCCGCCGAGGCGGAAGAGAGGCTCAGCCCGGCGGTTCGCAAGCTGCTCGACGAGCACGACCTCGACGCCTCGGACATCCCGGGCAGCGGCAAGGGCGGGCGCATCGTCAAGGGAGACGTGCTTGCCTATCTGGACGAGCACCGGGAGAAGAAAGCGGCGAGGGAAGCCAGAGAGGAGAGAAAGGAAGAGAAGCGCGAGCCGGCACCGGCCCCGAAAGCGGAAGCGCCCGCCGGCGAGCGGGGCGAGAGGCGCGAGCCCATGTCACGGCTGCGCCGACGCGTCGCCGAGCGGCTGGTGCAGGCCCAGCAGACCGCGGCCATCCTCACGACCTTCAACGAAATCAACATGCAGCCCATGCTCGGGCTGCGCAGCCGCTACAAGGAGCGGTTCGAGAACGCCCATGGCGTGCGCCTCGGAATCATGTCCTTTTTCGTCAAGGCCTCCGTCATCGCCCTCAAGCGCTATCCGGCGGTCAACGCCTATCTCGAGGGCACGGACATCGTCTACCACGACTACTACGACATCGGCATCGCGGTGGGCTCCGAGCGGGGGCTGGTGGTTCCGATACTGAGAGACGCGGACCGCCTCTCGTTCGCGGACATCGAGAAAAAAATCAACGAGTTCGCCGAGAAAGCCAAGAGCGGGCGCCTCGGCATCGACGAGCTCACGGGCGGGACCTTCAGCATCACCAACGGCGGCGTGTTCGGATCGCTGCTGTCCACGCCCATCCTCAATCCGCCCCAGACCGGCATTCTCGGCATGCACCGTACACAGGAGCGGCCCGTCGTCGAGAACGGGGAGGTCGTGGCACGACCGATGATGTACGTCGCCTTCTCCTACGATCACCGTCTCATCGACGGCCGCGAAGCGGTGTGGTTCCTGCGCACCATCAAGGAAGCGTTGGAGGAGCCCGAGGCGATGCTGCTCGAACTGTAGTCCTCGCGGCCTTCGTGGTAGGAAGCGGCGTTTGAGAACGCTGCCAGTGCGACCAGGGTAGGGACAACATGAAAGAATACGACGTCGTGGTCATCGGGGCGGGTCCCGGCGGTTATGTCGCGGCCATCCGTTGCGCGCAGCTCGGGTTGAAGACCGCCTGCGTGGAGAAGTGGCTGGATGCCGAAGAGAAACCGGCATTGGGAGGCACGTGCCTCAACGTGGGCTGCATCCCCTCGAAGGCACTGCTGGACTCATCGCACCACTACCACAATCTGCTGCACCTCTGTCCTCAGCACGGGATCAAGGTACAGAACGCCGAGATCGACGTCCCCGCCATGCAGCAGCGCAAGGAGAAGGTGGTAAAGAACCTGACCCGGGGCGTGGCCCACCTGTTCAAGAAGAACAAGATCGAGTGGCTGCAAGGCCAGGGCAAGCTGCTGCCCGGGCGGCAAGTGGAGGTGACGCCCCACGGGAACGGCGACAAACAGACCGTCCAGGCGAAGGACATCATTCTTGCCACCGGCTCGGTGCCCATCGCGATCGGTGCCGCACCCTTCGACGGGCAGCACATCGTCGACTCCGAAGGCGCCCTCACCTTCCAGGAGGTTCCGAAGCGCATGGGCGTCATCGGCGCCGGGGTGATCGGTCTGGAGCTCGGCAGCGTGTGGAGTCGGCTGGGCGCCGAAGTGACCATCCTGGAGGCGCTCGAGGATTTCCTGGCGCCCGCGGATCGTGAAATCGCCGCAGCGGCGCAAAAGACGCTCTCCAAGCAGGGCCTGGAGATCCGGCTGGGCGCCCGCGTCACCGGAGCCGAGAAAACGAAGAAAGGCATCGAGGTCCGCTACGAAGCGAAGAACGGCGAGGACACGCTGCAAGTCGACAAACTGATCGTGGCGGTGGGACGCCGCGCCTACACCGAGGGTTTGAACCTGGATGAAGTGGGCGTCAAGATCGACAACCAGGGGCGCATCATGGTGGACGGGCACTGCCACACCGGCGTCGACGGCATCTGGGCGGTCGGAGATGCCGTACCCGGCCCCATGCTCGCCCACAAGGCGTCCGAGGAGGGCATCGCGGTGGCCGAGCAGATCGGCGGCCAAAGCGCTCACATCGACCACCGCACCGTGCCATGGGTTATCTACACGCACCCCGAGATCGCGTGGGTCGGCAAGACCGAGGCGGAGCTCAAGAGCGAGGGCGTGGAGTACCGCACCGGGTCCTTCCCGTATCTCGCCATCGGCCGAGCGCAAGGGGCCGGCGAGACCGACGGGCTCGTCAAGATCATCGGCGACGCCGAGACCGACGAGATCCTGGGCGTGCACATCTTCGGCGCCCAAGCGTCCGAGCTCATTGCGGAGGCCGTCACCGCCATGGAGTTCTACGCGAGCACCGAGGATTTGGCGCGCACCATCCACGCGCATCCGACGCTCTCCGAGGCTATCCACGAGGCCGCGCTGGCCGTGGACAAACGCGCCATCCACATCTGATGACGTGACTGGTGATTCGTGATTCGTGAACGAGAGCGTGCATGGACGGCCGACGACCGGCAAGCGAATCCGACCGCAAGCGCCTTCACCGTAGGAGCGGCCTTGGCCGCGAACGCGGGCATTTGAGCCCGGGAGGTTCGCGAGCAAGCTCGCTCCTACGACTTATGAATCACGAATGGCGGATTACGAGGCCCGAGCCGCCGGCGCGGCCGTCGGATTAAAATAGGTGCTACAGCTCTCCCAAGGACGAGACGATGAGTGATTCATTCAACGCCCGTTCGAAGTTGAAAGTCGGCGACCGCGAGTACGAGATATTTCGCCTGAGCAGCCTCGCCGACAAGCACGACCTCGATCGACTCCCTTTCTCGCTGAAGATCCTCTTGGAGAATCTGCTGAGAAACGAGGACGGCGTCGACGTCACCCGGGAGGACATCGAAGCGCTCGCCTCCTGGGATCCAAGAGCGGAGCCGGACACCGAGATCGCATTCACCCCCGCCCGGGTGATCCTGCAGGATTTCACCGGCGTGCCGGCCGTGGTCGACCTGGCGGCGATGCGCGACGCCATGCGCCAGCTCGGCGGCGATCCGAACAAGATCAACCCGCTGGCGCCGGCGGAGCTCGTCATCGACCACTCGGTGCAGGTAGACGTGTACGGCAAACCCAATGCCCGCGACCTCAACTCCGAGATCGAATTCAACCGCAACAAGGAACGCTACGCGTTCCTGCGCTGGGGGCAGACGGCGTTCGAGAACTTCAAAGTAGTGCCGCCGGACACCGGCATCGTGCACCAGGTGAACCTGGAGTATCTGGCCCGGGTCGTGTTTCCGCGCAAGGTAGACAGTGCCATTCAGGCTTATCCGGACACGCTGGTCGGCACCGATTCGCACACGACCATGATCAACGGTCTCGGAATCCTCGGCTGGGGAGTCGGCGGCATCGAGGCCGAGGCGGCCATGCTCGGCCAGCCCATCACCATGCTGATCCCGGAGGTCGTCGGCTTCAAGCTCACGGGATGGCTCGCCGAGGGCGCCACCGCCACCGACCTGGTGCTGACCGTGACCCAGATGCTGCGCCAGCACGGCGTCGTCGGCAAGTTCGTGGAGTTCTTCGGCGACGGGCTGGAGAACCTGCCGCTCGCCGACCGCGCCACCATCGCCAACATGTCCCCGGAGTACGGCGCCACCTGCGGCATCTTCCCCATCGACGCGGAGACGCTTCGCTATCTGGAGCTGACCGGCCGCTCGCCCGAGCAGATTGCGCTGGTCGAGACCTACGCCCGCGAGCAGGGGATGTTTCGTGAGGTCGGCAGCCCCGAGGCGCAGTACAGCGATCGGGTCGAGCTGGATCTCGGTACCGTGGAGCCGAGCCTGGCCGGACCCCGGCGCCCTCAGGACCGCATCAGCCTGAGCGGGGCCAAGGAGACCATCGTCGAGGCCATGCACTCCATGCAGGAGGAACGCTCCGGGCGGACCAGCCGCGATACGGACATGGCCCGTTTCGCCGACGAGGGCGGCGGCACCGCCGTCGCGGCGGAGGAGGCGCACCACAACGGCGTGCAGACGGTCGAGCACGGTAACGAGACGTTCGAGCTCCGCGACGGTGCGGCGGTGATCGCGGCCATCACCTCGTGCACCAACACCTCCAACCCCGCGGTGATGGTGGGCGCCGGCCTGCTCGCGAAGCACGCGATGGAGCGCGGCCTCAGCGTCAAGCCGTGGGTCAAGACCAGCCTGGCGCCGGGCTCGATGGTGGTGAGGGACTACCTCGAGCGGGCCGGGCTTCTCGACGATCTCGAGGGTCTCGGCTTCCACATCGTAGGCTACGGGTGCACCACGTGCATCGGCAACTCGGGCCCGCTGCCCGAGACCATCAGCAAGGCCATCCGCGAGGGTGAGCTCATCGCCTGCTCCATCCTCTCCGGCAACCGCAACTTCGAAGGCCGCATTCATCCCGAAGTGCGGATGAACTTCCTCGCCTCACCCCCCCTGGTGGTTGCCTACGCCCTCGCCGGCCGCATGGACATCGACATCTACAACGAGCCCCTGGGCCCGGATGCCTCGGGCAAGCCCGTCTATCTCAAGGAGCTCTGGCCCTCGCAGCGCGAGATTCAGGAGACCATCGCCACCTCCGTCGACTCGCAGATGTTCCGCACGAGTTACGAGAACGTCTTCGCGGGTGACACCCGGTGGACCACGATGAAGGTGCCGGAAAGCGAGCAGTACGAGTGGGACGGGACCTCCACCTACATCCAGCATCCGCCCTACTTCGAAGGCATGACCAAGGAGCCCGGAAATATCCCGAAGATCGAAGGTGCGCGAGCTCTGTGCTTGCTGGGCGACAGCGTCACCACGGATCACATCTCTCCCGCCGGCGCCATCATGGCGGACAGCCCGGCCGGAAAGTATCTGATCGATCGCGGGGTGACGCCGAAGGACTTCAACTCCTACGGCTCCCGGCGCGGCAACCACGAAGTGATGATGCGCGGCACCTTCGCCAACATTCGCTTGCGCAACCAGCTCGCCCCCGGAACCGAAGGCGGCTGGACCGTTCACGTGCCATCCGGTGAGCAGATGTACATCTATGACGCGGCCATGCGCTATGCCGAGGAGCACGTACCGCTTCTGGTCATCGCAGGCAAGGAGTACGGCAGCGGCTCGTCGCGCGACTGGGCGGCAAAGGGACCGATGCTGCTCGGGGTCAAAGCGGTGCTGGCGGAGAGTTTCGAGCGCATCCATCGCTCGAACCTGGTGGGCATGGGGGTGCTGCCGATACAGTTCAAGGACGGACAGAACGCCGAGAAGCTCGGGCTCAACGGTAAAGAGGCGTACGCCATCGAGGGCATTGAGAAGGGGGCCAAAGAGGTCGCGGTGGTGGCGAAGCCGGACGAGGGCGAGCCGAAGCGCTTCCGTGCGCGCGTGCGCATCGACACCCCCAAGGAATGGGAGTACTACGTCAACGGCGGCATCCTGCACTACGTCATCCGCCAGCTCGCCGCCTGAAGAGTAATATTCACCACAGAGGACACAGAGGACACAGAATTTAGTGAAGCGCAGCCCCGGTCACCGGTCGGCACCTGTCCGGCCAGCACTCGAGTTCTCGTCTTTCCTCTGTGTCCCTCCGTGTCCTCTGTGCTTTGCTTTTCCTCGAGCTTCGAAGGGTCTCGGTAACAAGCTGTAGCTATGCTCTATTTCGCGTATGGATCGAACGTGTGGCAGCGGCGCATCGAGGAGCGGCTCGGCACGTGTCGTCGCGTGGGCACGGCCTGGATGGATGAGCACCTGCTGCGCTTTCACAAGGACGGATGCGACGGCTCGGGCAAGTGCAACATCGAGCCGACGGGCGGTGCCGAGCATCGAATCTACGGCGTGGTGTTCGAGATCAGCGAGCAGCAGAAGCGACGCCTGGATCTGTTCGAAGGCCCCGACTACTCCACGTACGAGATACTCGCGCAGAGCGATGTCGGTCAGCTCGAAGCCCTCGCCTACCGTGCCCTCGCCCGCGCCATCAATCCCGCGGCGGCTCCCTTTACCTGGTACAAGGCCCTCGTGCTCAAAGGGGCGCTCGAGGCCGGCTTCCCCGAGCACTACGTGGAGCGGATTCGCGCCGTCGAGGCCGTGCCCGATCCCGACGGGAGACGCCACGAGCTGCACTTCGCTCTGTTGGGCGGGGCGTTTCCGGTGGAAGAGCTCTAGCCCGCCTGCCGTCGGGCGCGAATCACGAGCCGACTCAATGTTCGCGGCTAACAGCCGCTCCTACGGTGCCGATGTTCCCCGTAGGAGCGGCCGCTGGCCGCGAACTTCTCTTGCCCCCGTTGGTTCGCGAGCAAGCTCGCTCCTACTTTCTAATACCGCCCTTGGTCAGCTCGGCGGGGTCGAGCAGGCGTTTGAGATCCTCCTCGGAGAGATCGGTCATCTCGCGCGCCACGTCGATCACCGGCCGCCCCTCGGTATAGGCCTTCTTGGCGATAGCCGCACCCTGCTCGTAGCCGATGACCGCATTCAGCGCCGTGACCAGGATGGGGTTGCGATCGAGGGCGCGCGTCATGATCTCTCGGTTCACGGTGAACCCGGCGATGGCCTTGTCGGCCAGCACCCGCGCCGCGTTGGCGAGGATCTCGATGCTCTGCAGCAGGTTGTACGCGATCACGGGCAGCATGACATTGAGCTGGAAGTTGCCCGACTGACCGGCCACCGCGATCGTCGTGTGATTGCCCATCACCTGGGCGCACACCATGGTCACCGCCTCCGGGATCACCGGATTGACCTTACCGGGCATGATACTGCTGCCGGGCTGCAAAGCCGGTAGCTGTATCTCGGCGAGCCCGGTGAGAGGACCGCTGTTCATCCAGCGCAGGTCGTTGGCGATCTTCACGAGGCTCACCGCCAGCGTGTTGAGCTGGCCGCTCATCTCCACCGCCGCGTCCTGGCAGCTCAAGTCCCGGAAGTGGTCATCCCCGCTCAGGAAAGGGACGTTCGTCATCTCCGCCAAGCGCGCGGCCACGCGCTTGCCGAACTCGGTGTGTGCGTTGATGCCCGTGCCCACCGCCGATCCGCCGAGGGCGAGCGCGCGCAGCCGTACCAGGCTCCCCTCGACCCGTGCGTGCCCGTCCTCGATCTGGGCCGCCCACCCGCCCAGCTCCTGGTCCATGCGCACGGGCATGGCGTCCATGAGGTGGGTACGCCCCGTCTTGACCACATCACTCAGCTCCGACGCGCGGCGCGAGACGGTCTGCCCGAGGTGCTCCACCGCCGGCAGCAGCCGGCCGTCGATCTCCAGGCAGGCGCTGACGTGGATCGCGGTGGGAATGACATCGTTGCTGCTCTGCCCCATGTTGACGTGATCGTTGGGGTGCACTCGCTGGCCTGACCGCTCGCTCGCGAGCCGCGCAATGACCTCGTTGGCGTTCATGTTGCTGCTGGTGCCCGACCCGGTCTGGAAGACGTCGATGGGGAAATCCTCGTCGTGGCGACCCTCCCGCACCTCCTCGGCCGCCCCCTGAATGGCCTCGGCGAGGGTCGCGTCCAACAGTCCCAGCTCGTGGTTCACCCGCGCCGCGGCGCCCTTGATCAGCCCCAGCGCGCTGATGAACGCGGGCGGCATGCGCAACCCACTGATCGGGAAGTTGTCCACGGCCCGCTGCGTCTGCGCCCCGTACAGCGCGCCAGCGGGGACCCTCACTTCACCCATGCTGTCACGTTCGACGCGGAAATCGTCGCTCATCGCAGCTCCCCCTGTTCCTGCAACAGTGATCGGCCAAGGCGGATGCGCCGCCCCAACCCGGCGAACCTGGCGTCCGAACCTGGGGTCGGGGCCTCGGGAATTGGTCCAGATTGTACCAGCAGGACACCGCCCCTTCCCTCCTGCCCCGGCAAGCGCCGAATCCCCAGTGGCCCGCGGCCAGAGGCCGCCGGCTCGTGTTACATTTGGGGTCCGAGACCGTTACCGACCGGATTCAGGGGCGACGCGGGTGCAGGCGCGCCAACCTGCGGCTCCGAGCCTCGAGGCCCCGCGCCGTTCAAATCCGGCCACAGCGAGTGAAAGCAGCGACCCTCACTCGAGGAGGAAACCCACGATGGACGACAAGGCGAAGCTGAACGACCAGACGCGACTCGAGCTCGAGGCGGCCACGTTTCGCCGGCTGCTCGATCATCTGCGTACGCGCACGGACGTGCAGAACATCGACTTGATGAACCTCGCCGGATTTTGCCGCAACTGCTTCTCCAAGTGGTATCGGGCCGAGGCCGAGGATCGGGGCATCCAGATGTCCTACGAGGACGCCCGCGAGATCATCTATGGCATGCCCTACGCGGAGTGGAAGGCACGCTACCAGCACGAGGCCACCCCGGAGCAGCGCGCTGCCTTCGAGGAACAGCAGAAAGAATGACCAGTGAAACAGAACCGGTGACGAACGACATGCAGCTCTCGCCCCTGACGGCCATCTCGCCCGTCGACGGCCGCTACGCCGAGCAGGCCGCGGAGCTGCGGCCGGTCTTCAGCGAGTACGGCCTCATCTATTACCGCGTGCTGGTGGAGACCCGCTGGCTGCGCGCGCTGGCGGCTTGCGCCGACATCGCGGAGGTGCCGCCGCTGAGCGCCGAAGCCGGCGCCTACCTCGCCAGGCTCGTGGATGACTTCGGGCCCGCGGAAGCCCGCCGCGTGAAGGAGATCGAGCGCACGACGAATCACGACGTCAAAGCGGTGGAGTACTTCCTGAAGGAGAGGCTCGGTGAGAATGCGGAGCTCGCGCGGGTGCGGGAGTTCGTGCACTTCGCGTGTACGTCCGAAGACATCAACAATCTCGCCTACGCCCTGATGCTACGCGACGCGCGCGCCGGCCTGCTTCTCCCGCACATGGACGAGATCATCGAGGCGCTCTGCATTCTGGCCGAGAGCCACGCGGCGCAACCGATGCTGGCGCGCACCCACGGTCAGCCGGCGAGCCCGACGACCCTGGGCAAGGAGATGGCAGTGTTCGTGGGGCGCCTCCAGCGCCAGCGCCGCCAATGCGCGGCTGTACCGTTGCTCGGTAAGATGAGCGGTGCGGTGGGCAATTACAACGCGCATCTGGCGGCCTACCCGAGCGTGCACTGGCCCGAGCTCGCACGTCATTTCGTCGAGGATCTGGGCCTCTCGTGGAACCGCTGCACGACGCAGATCGAGCCCCACGACTACATCGTGGAGCTCTCGCAGAGCATCGGCCGCTTCAACAGCGTGCTCACGGACCTGTGCCGCGACACGTGGGGCTACATCTCCCTGGGCTACTTCCGCCAAAAGAGCGCCGCGGCGGAGGTCGGCTCCTCCACGATGCCGCACAAGATCAACCCCATCGACTTCGAGAACGCGGAAGGCAACCTCGGCGTGGCCAACGCCATCTACGGCCATCTTGCGGAGAAGCTGCCCCTCTCCCGGTGGCAACGCGACCTCACCGACTCGACCGTGCTGCGCAATTTCGGCGTGGGCACGGCGCATACGGTGGTGGCCTACAAGGCCTGTCTGAAGGGGCTCGCCCGGCTAGAGGTCGACGGGGAAACCATCGCCGCCGATCTGGAAGGCGCGTGGGAGGTGCTCGCCGAGGCCGTGCAGACGGTCATGCGTCGATACGGCGCAGACGCACCCTACGAGAGGCTCAAGGAGATAACCCGCGGCAAACGCGTCGACCGGCGGTCGCTGCACGCATTCATCCGCGAATTGGCCATCCCGCAGAACGAGAAAGAGCGCCTGCTCGGGCTCGCACCGAGTACCTACGTCGGCTGCGCCGAGGAGCTGGCGAAAACGGCCACGGGTGAGGATGAATGACGAGGGACACCCCCAGGTTCACGGTGCGGGTGGGTCGATGGCCGCAAGACGAGGATGCCATGCGGCGGCTACGCGCGTCGGTGTTCGTCCGGGAGCAGGGCGTGCCCGCCGACATCGAGTGGGACGGCCGCGATGCGCAGTGCCTGCACGTCGTGGCTGAGAGCGAGGCGGGCGAGCTGATCGGCACGGCGCGCCTGCTCCCCACCGGACAGATCGGGCGCATGGCGGTCGCGAGAGTATGGCGCAGACGGGGCGTAGGAGCGGCTTTGCTCGATGCCGTCATCCGGCTCGCACGAGAGCGCGATACGCCCGAGCCCTTCCTGCACGCCCAGGCGACGGCGGTTCCCTTCTACGAGAGCCAGGGCTTCAAGACCGTAGGCCCGCCCTTCCTGGAAGCGGCGATCGAGCACCGAGAGATGATCATCGATGCGGGGCGGCGGGAACGACCTAAATAGCCGGTGCCCGTGGACGATACAGGACCTGAGAAGTCCATCGTCCGCAGCGCCTGCGTGTTGCGCGAGGCGGCTGCGTCTCCTCCCTGTCAGAGGCATACCGGATGAGCAACCACGACGCTCCGGATTTCAGCAACCATATCCTCGGCGAGACCACCGATGCGGTGGTCGTGGGCAGAAGCGGGGAAGTACGTACCGCCGCCGCGTCGATGGTGCGCCAGGCCCAACGCACACTCGACCTGGTAAGCCGGGATCTGGATGCATTGGTCTACGACGACGCCGGGTTCGTGGAGGCGACGAAGCAGCTCGTTCTGCGCAGCGGGCGCACCCGGGTGCGCATTCTCGTACGGAACGTCACGCCCGCTGTCACCCGCGGCCACCGGCTGCTGGGGCTGGCTCGGCGCCTGAGCAGCTTCATGGACATTCGGGTCCCCGCGCGTCAACACGCCAACTACAACTCGGCGTTTCTGGTGGTGGACAGAATGGGCACCATTTTCCGCCCGCTCGCCGATCGCTACGACGGGGTGGTCTGCTTCAGAAATCCGCGCGAAGCCGCCGATCTCACCGAGCTGTTCGAAAGGATGTGGACGCTCGCGGGCCTCGATCCGAATCTGCGGGCCCTCAAAGTCTGAGCGTCGTGAGCCGCGTTCGCGCCCTGCTGTGCCTGTTGGTGCTGATCACGGCCAGCGTCGCGGCGGCTGAGCGACTCGTGGTCGAAGTCATTCCCATCGGCTATCGCAGCGTAGAGGAGATCCTGCCGGTCATCCGCCCCCTGGTTCCCCCGCCGGGCAGCGTCTCCGGCATGCAGGGGCGCCTGGTGGTGAAAACCACGCCCGAGAACCTCTCGGAGGTCAAGCGGGTGCTGGCGCAACTGGACAGGGCGCCGCGCACGCTTCTCGTCAGTGTGAGGCAGGGCGCATCGCAGAACGCTCGAGTGCGGGAGGACGAGGCGGCCGTGCGCATCGAGCACGGCGGCGTCGCGGGCTCGGCCGGCAGTGCCGGCGGCGGAAGGGGCGGCGGGCTCAGCGCCCGCATCGTCGAGGACGACGACGTGCAGGCGCGGCTGCGCACCTTCGAGGCCGAATCCCGAACGAGCGACGCGGCCGTGCAACGCGTGCGCGTCGTGGAGGGCCGGGAGGCCTTCATTCGGGCGGGCCAGTCGGTGCCTTTCACCCGCCGGGAGGTCATCGTCTCCGGCGGCAGCGCGCAGGTACGCGAGAACGTCGAGTTCCGCGATGTCACCCGGGGCTTCTACGTCATTCCCCGAGTGCGCGGAGATCGCGCTTTCGTGCAGGTTTCGCCCCACAGCGCACGGCTCAACGCGAGCGGCGGCGTCGACGTGCAGGCGGCCGCAACCACCGTTTCCGGGCCCGTGGGAACGTGGATCCCCGTCGGCGGCATCGACGAGAGCTCGCGTCGCAGCGACACCGGACTGCTCGAGCGCGCCGAGAGCGAGAGCGCGTCGCAGCACTCGCTCTACATCAAAGTCGACATCGTTCAATACTGATAAAGAATAACCACAGAGGACACAGAGTAAGGCAAGAATTCGCCGGTCCTACGCGGTCAAACTCTATGGCATACGCACTGAATCCGCGGGTGCGGGCGGTGAGTCCGCCGCCCATCGCCGACGCGCAATCCTGGGTCCGGGGGCGAACCTTCCCATCCGAGCGACCGTTGCTCGACGTGGCGCAGGCCGTGCCGAACGACCCGCCCGCCACGAAGCTGAGGGCGCATCTGGCGCAGGCCGTCGCGGACCCGGGCGTGGCGCTCTACACCGAGATCCTCGGCCTGCCCGCGCTGCGCGAGGCCCTCGCCGAGGACATCGGCGCCGAGTACGGCGGACGCATCGGAGCGCCGGAGGTGGGCATCACCGCGGGGTGCAATCAGGCCTTCTGCGTGGTGGCGAGCGCGCTGGCCGGCCCGGGGCACGAAGTCATCCTGGCGCTGCCCTATTACTTCAACCACCAGATGTGGCTGGAGTCGCAGGGCATTCGCGCCGTGCACCTCCCCTTCCACGAGGACCGCGGCGGGCTTCCCGACCCCGACGAGGCCGCCGCCTGCATCACGCCGCGCACACGGGCCATCGTCCTGGTCACGCCCAACAATCCGACCGGCGCGGAGTATCCGGCGGAGCTGGTGGATGCGTTCTATCGCCTGGCCCGCGAACAGGACCTCGCGTTGATACTGGACGAGACGTACAAGGACTTCCGAGGCAGCGACGGGGCGCCCCACCGCCTCTTCCAGCACGACGACTGGCGCGAAGGCTTCATTCAGCTCTACAGCTTCTCCAAGGCTTACAGTCTGACCGGATACCGCGTCGGCGCCGTCATCGCGGCCGAGGCGCTCTTGCGGCAAGCGGCCAAGATCCTCGACTGCGTTTCCATCTGCCCGCCGCACATCGGGCAGATGGCCGCGCTCTACGGGCTCAGGGAGCTGGCTGTGTGGCGCAACGCCCGATGTGCACGCATGCGCGAACGACTGCGGCGGTTCGTGGACGCCTTCGAGGGCGCCGGGCTGGGCTATACGCTGGCGAGCGCGGGCGCATACTTCGCCTACGTGCGCCACCCCTTCCCCCACCGCACGGCCACGGAAGTGGCCCGCCATCTGGCCGAGGCGGCGGCCATCCTGTGCCTGCCGGGCAGCATGTTCGGGCCCGACCAGGAGCGCTATCTCCGCTTCGCCTTCGCCAACCTCGAGACGGAGCAGATCCCCGAGCTCCTCGAGCGGCTGTCCCGGCATCAGCGGTGAGCGCCCCGCTCGCCCAGCACTCTCAGGTAGAATAGGGCTCCAGCCCGCCCCCCGGAGGAACCGGCGGCGAATCTCGTTCCCGCCGCCTGCCGTCGCGGAAGCTGCGCGATGCTTGAGAACGATGCGCCCCGGGACGGGCACACGAACACAAACACATAACGCAGAAAGAGAGGAGGACGTACCGATGGAGCGACCACGCAAGTCGATCCAGGCTCACTCACCTTCGCGGCGCAGGTTTCTCGCCGCCACCGCCACGCTCACAGGCGCCGCCGCCATGGGATTCCCTGCGGTTCACGTGCGCGCGGCCGAGCCGCTCAAGGTCGGTGCCTACGGCGGATTCTTCAAGGACTCCTTCGACGAGCACGTGTTCCCGGCCTTCACCGAGGAGACGGGCATCGCCGTGGAATCGGTAGCCGAGCCCACCGGCGAAGCCTGGCTGGTGCAGCTCCAGAACGCGGCGCGCGCCGGCGTGGCGCCCGCCGACGTGTCCATGATCGCCCAGGTGCCGCGGCTCAAAGGCCAGAAAGCCAAGCTCTGGGCGCCGCTCGACGAGGGCAAGCTGCCCAACGCCAAGTCTCTGGAGCCGCACTTCGTCCAGCGCTATCCCGATGGCAGCGTCAGCGGCATCGGCGCCGTGTCGTGGTACATCACACTGGTCAGCAACACCGAGGTCTATCCCAAGGCGCCGACGTCCTGGAAGGCGCTCTGGGACGAGGGCAACCGCGACCGCCTGGGACTCCTCGCGCTGGCGACCAACTCGTTCCTGCTGGAGATCACGGCCAAGACCTGGTTCGGCGGGCGCGAGATCCTGGACACCGAGGAGGGGATCACGAAGGTGCTGAACAAGCTCGCGGAGGTCAAGCCCAACGTGAAGCTCTGGTACCGCGACGAAGCCCAGTTCCAGCAAGCTTTGATCGCGGGCGAGATCCCCATGGGGCAGTATTACCACGACGTCACCGGCATCGCCGCCTCCAAGGGCCATCCGGTGCGCTCGACCTTCCCCGCGGAGGGCGGAGTGCTCGACTCGGGCTCGTGGGCCGTGAGCAAGGCGTCGAAGACGCTCGACCAAGCGCACGTGTTCATCAATTACATGTGCCAGCCGCAGATCCAGGCCAAGGTCTCGCGCACCCTGGGCACCGCGCCCACGGTGCAGCGCCAGTTCCTGGATCTCACGGACGAGGAGTTCGCCGCCGTCGCCAGCGAGATCCCGCCGATCATCCCGCGCTACGACATCTACCAGGAGCGCGGCGACTGGATCACCCAACGGTGGACGGAGATGATCGTCGGCTGAGCTCGGCGGGGGCCGGCATCGGCCGGCCCCCGAAAGGGGACAGATCTATTTTTTACTTGGGACCTCTGTGATGCCCGGGGCGAAAAAATAGATCTGTCCCCTTTCGAATTTCGCGTGCTTCGTGATCTTCGTGGTTTTCGATTTCTTTAGAGTCGGTCCTCGTACACGCGTGCAACCAGCCGCCATCGTGCGGCCGTGCGGCGCGGGAATCGTCACCGCAACAGCGCGCGCATTCAGCACATGTCGGGTCTGAGGCTCGAGCAGATCGGAAAAGAGTTCGGCCACGTGGTCGCGGTCAAGGACGTGGATCTCGACCTGCCGCACGGCCGGCTCGTGTGTCTGCTCGGACCCTCCGGATGCGGCAAGACGACGCTGCTCAGGCTCATTGCCGGGCTGGAGCGACCCACCACCGGACGCGTGCTTCTGGATGGCGAGGACATCACCGACATGCCCGCGCACCGGCGCGGCTTCGGCATGGTGTTTCAATCTCTCGCGCTGTTCCCGCATCTCTCGGTGGGCGAGAACATCGCCTACGGCCTGCGCATCCGCCGCGTGGAGCGATCGTCACGCGCGCGCCGCGTGGAGGAGCTGCTCGAGCTGGTGCGTTTGCCGGGCGTCGCCGACCGTCACGTGTCGCAGCTCTCGGGTGGTCAGCGCCAGCGCGTGGCCATGGCGCGCGCGCTCGCTCTCGAACCGAAGCTCTTCCTGCTCGACGAGCCCTTGTCCGCCCTCGACGCCAAGCTGCGCCAGGCGATGCAGGTGGAGCTGCGGCTGCTTCAGGAGCGGCTCGGCATCACGACCATCATCGTCACGCACGATCAACGCGAGGCCATGGCGCTGGCCGACGTCGTCGTCGTGATGAAGGACGGCGAGACACAGCAGGTGGGAACGCCGCAGGACATCTACCGCGAGCCGGCTAACACCTTCGTCGCCGACTTCATCGGTACCACCAACCTGCTCTGCGGAACCCGCACGTCGGACGATACCATTCAGGTCGGAGCACACACGCTCAAAGTGGGGCGTCTTCGCGACGGTCTCTCACCCGGACAGACGGCATCCATCTCCGTACGCCCGGAGGAGATCCATATCTTTCCGGGAACGCGAGCGGGCGAGAACTGCCTCCCGGGCACCGTCACGCTCGTGCGCGACTTCGGGGCCAGCATCGAGATCGCCGTGGACTGCGACGGGATCTCCCTCATCGGCGTGCTGGCGCCGCGCAACCGACCGGAGGTGGGTCCGGGTGACGCGGTCACGGTGGAGATCCCCGCCAACGCCTGCGCGGCGCTACCGACATGATGCGCGACGCCCCGCACGGCCTGCACCAGCACGCGGTGCTCCTCTACCCCGCGCTCATGCTGACGGCCTTTTTCGTCATCCCTTTCGGGATCATGCTCGCGGTGAGCTTCTTTCACCGCGTGGAAGGGGCCTTCTACGAGCCCGGCTTCGAGCTCGCGAGCTATGCGCGCTTCCTGTCATCGTTCTTCCTGGAAGCGCTCGCCTTCTCGCTCTACGTAGCGGCGCTGGCCGCCGTCATATGCGTGACGGTGGGATTTCCCTTTACCTACTTTCTGACGCGACTGCCGAGGGCGGGGCAGGTGGTATTGCTGGTGTTCATGCTCTCGGTGCTCTCGCTCTCCGAGGTGATTATCGGCTTCGCATGGTCGACGCTGCTCTCGCGCACCGCAGGCGTCTCCAATCTGCTGGTGTGGGCGGGGCTGTTCTCCGCGCCGGTGTCTTGGGCGCCCAGCTTCATCGCGCTCCTCTGCGGGCTGTGCTATCTGGCCTTCCCCTACACGGTGCTGGTGCTCTATCCCACCCTATCGCGGCTCGACCCGGAGGTACCCGAGGCGGCGCGCATGCTGGGCGCATCACCCGTGCGCACTTTCTTCACCGTCGTCGTGCCCATGCTGCGCAACGCCATCGTCGCGACTCTCATCATGGCGTTCGTGTTCACGCTCGGGGTCTATCTGCTGCCTCAGCTTCTGGGGCGTCCGCAGCACTGGACGCTCTCGGTGCTGATCACGGATCAGGCCATTTTCCAGTCCAACATTCCGTTCGCCGCGGCCATGGCGGTGTTTCTGATGCTGGTGAGCCTGTCGCTCGTGGCCCTCACGTTCGTGCTCGGGAAACAAGAGCAATGAGCACGAGCCTGAGAAATCTTTTCCTCGGCCTGATCCTCGTCTTTCTTGCGGCGCCGCTCGTAGTGGTCGCAGGCGTCTCCCTCAACGCCGAGAAGATCCTTCTGTTTCCGCCCAAGGGCGTGTCGCTGCAATGGTATGGGGAGCTCGTGACACAGAGGGCTTGGCTGGTTCCGGTGCAACACAGTCTGCTCATCGCCACGCTGTCGGGGCTGGTGGCGCTCTCCGTCGCCCTCCCCCTCGCCTACTTTCTCTGGCAGTATCGTGTCTTCTACGCACGTGCACTGTTCGCCCTCGGCGTCGCGCCGTTCCTGTTGCCGCCGGTGATCACTGCGCTCGGGTTTCTCATTTTCTGGGCGACCCTCGGGCTCTACGGGCAGCTCGGAGCGGTCGTCATATCCCACGGTATCTTCTTCGTCACCTTACCGCTGGTGACCATATCGCTCGGCCTCGAGTCCATCGAGCGCGAGGTCATCGAAGCCGCGCAGACCATGGGGGCCGGCAGCGGCACCGTATTCCGGACGGTGACCCTGCCCCTCGTACGGCCCTACATGATCTCGGGCTACGCCTTCGCCTTCGTCCTCAGCCTGAACGAGTACATCGTCGCGTACATGGTGGCGGGGTTCACCGTGGAAACCATTCCCATCAAGATCTTCAACAGCCTGCGCTACGGCTACACGCCCGTCATGGCGTGCGTGACCGTGGCCTTCGTGTTGCTTGCTGCGCTCGTGTTCGGCCTGGTCGCGCGCTTCGGCGATCTGCCCAAGCTGCTGGGCGCGTGGAGCCCGAAAGAGCGCTGACGCGACGAGAAAGATATCACCACAGACGACACAAAAGATGGTATTACGAGATTCGTAAGTGAGGATCTTTGATTTTTATATTCCTCTGTGTCCTCTGCGCCGGACCTCTGTGTCCTCGGTGGTAGATCTTTTGAGGTGATTCGATATGACGGGAGAATTCAATCAGCCGTTGGGTGGCAACGAGATGCCGCGCTTCGCCGGGCCGGCGACCATGATGCGGCTTCCGACCCAGCCGGACGCACGCGGGCTGGATGCGTGCTTCGTGGGCGTCCCCTTCGACATCGGCACGTCCAATCGCGCCGGAGCGCGTTTCGGTCCACGCCAGATCCGGGCGGAGTCCTGCCTCATCCGCCCGTACAACATGGCGACGCGCGCCGCGCCCTTCGACAGCCTGCAGGTGGCGGACATCGGCGACGTGGCGATCAACACGTTCAATCTTCCCGATAGCCTCGCCATCATCGAACGCGCGTACGACGAGATCATTGCACAGGGCTGTCGGCCGCTTACGCTCGGTGGCGATCACACCATCGTGCTGCCCATCCTGCGTGCCCTGCGCAAACGCTACGGGGCGCTCGGACTGGTGCACGTGGACGCGCACGCCGACGTCAATGACATCATGTTCGGCGAGCGCGTGGCCCATGGCACCCCGTTCCGCCGGGCCGTGGAGGAGGGTCTGCTCGAAGGTCCGCGCGTGGCCCAGATCGGCGTGCGCGCCACGGGCTATACGGCGGAGGATTTCGACTGGCCCCGCCGGCAAGGGTTTCGCGTGGTGCAGGCCGAGGAGTGCTGGTATCGCTCGCTCTCGCCGTTGATGGACGAGATCCGCGAGCAGCTCGGTGACCGTCCGGTCTACATCAGCTTCGACATCGACGGCCTCGACCCCGCGTACGCGCCGGGCACCGGCACGCCGGAGATCGGAGGCCTCACCACCGCTCAGGCGCTCGAGATCATCCGCGGCTGCCGGGGGTTGGACATCGTTGGAGGGGATCTGGTGGAGGTGGCGCCGCCCTACGACGCCTCCGGCAACACCGCGCTCGTGGGCGCCAACCTGCTCTTCGAGATGCTGTGCGTGCTGCCGGGGGTGCAGTAGTCAGTAGGTGCTGCCCCCGTCGGAGCCGTGATCCTCGGGCGGTGCGTATTCGGGCCCGCCATAGCCGGGCGGCACATAGCCGGGTCCCCCGTAACCCGGCGGTGGCGGATAGCCCCAACGCCACGGACCCATGGATTGGGGAGGATAGCCCGGTGGCGGCATGTGCCAAGGTCCGTAGCCCGGGGGCGGACCGTACGCGTAACCCCCTGCTCCGGGCGCTCCCATGCCGTGAGGCGGTGCAGCGTAACCCCAGGGTGTCCAGCCGGGCCCGTAACCCGGCGCCGGAGGCGGTGGCGGGTAAGCGCCGCCACCAGGCGGAGGCGGCGGCCAAGCGTACGCCGGGGGTGCAAAGCCCTCCGGCGGTTCGGTCTGCGCCAGAGGGGCGGGTCCCCAGTAGAAGGCACCGGGATCACCTTCGACCCAGGGGGCTGCTGACGCCTCCGGCGCCGTGCCGTCCTGCCGCGGGCTCTGTGCGGGTCCGGACGAAGCCGGCGGCACCCGCGCTTGCGGCGCGATTGCCAGGGCCTGCCGGCCCTGTGCGCCGGCGGGCGGACGTGCGCTCAGCCCCGATGGCGCCGGCGCCCCGGCGCGCGCCGACGGCGACGCCTGCGATTCGGTGCCCGGGGCACCGGTCGCGGGTCTCGCGGATTCCGTCCGCCTCGGGGCTTCGCCAGGGGGCGCCAACTTCACGTCGCCCGCGTTCGGTTCCGCCACGGCGCTCGGCGCCTGCGGGCGGACGCCACCCTGCTCCTCGCCGCCCGCCGGCGGCGTGGCCTGCGGCGTCTCGTCGGGCGCCGCTGGCGCGCCCGTGGTGTCGTCGCGCTCGCCCCAGAAAATGAAGATCAAAAACAGAATCAGCAGCAGGGGGCCCCACAGCGCCAGGGTGGCTCCGATGCCGCCACCGCTGCGTTCGTCCTGATCGTCTTCGTTCATGGGATTGGGCGTTGCCTCCTTGTCGCCTGCCTGTTTCGGGGATCGCTTCCCTTCTCCGGTGGAAAGCGTCGCATCGGCCCCGCGCGCAGCAGTCACGGACGAAAGTCTCTCGGCGGGGGCCGCCGAGCCCCTCACTGCGCCGAATGCAACCGTGCCGCTCTCGCTCTGCGTGCTCCGGCGATCGGCCTCGTTCCGGGCTGCGGGTTGCGCTTCAGCGTGGGATCGCTGCTCGGGTGACGCCTGCGGCTTCTCGCCGGCGTTGTCCTGCCCTTCGGACATCGGCTCTCTACTCGCCGGCATCGCTAGTCGGCCTCGCGCGCTCGGTCATGTTAGCGAAGGCTTCACACCTACTCAACTGCGCTCGGCTCCGTGGACGCAGTACGGTATCATTCGCCACGCTTGCTCACGCCTCTGACTCACGACGTGCGCCGATGATACACCTGCCTGGCGCAGCCGCACTGTCGGGCTTTCGCCTCGAAAAGCTCCGCCGCCAGCTGGAAGCGAATGCGCCCGGCATCGTCTCGCTCGCGGCGCACTACATCTATTTCGTCGACCTGGCGCGATCACTTGAGACCGCGGAGCGGACGCTGCTCGAGGAGCTCCTGGACTGCGACCCGCGAAACGCGCACGCGCCGCAAGGGAACCAGACCCTCGTGGTCACGCCGCGCCCCGGGACCGTTTCCCCGTGGTCGAGCAAGGCCACCGACATCATCCACAACTGCGGGCTCGCAGCGGTGAGGCGTGCGGAGCGCGGCACGGTCTGGCGGGTGGCCACGCAAGACGGTGGTCCTCTCGGCACCGAGGAGCTGCGCACCCTCCTGCCTCTCGTCCACGATCGCATGACGCAGGCGGTGGCCACTTCGCGGGATCGGCTGGCGCGCCTGTTTCACCGTGCACCGCCGGCGCCCGCGGCGAGCGTCGACATCCTCGCGGGGGGCCGGAGCGCGCTCGAGCACGCCAATCACGCCATGGGGCTCGCCCTGAACACCGCCGAGATCGACTACCTGCTGGAGAGCTTCCTCGCCCTCGGACGCAATCCCAGCGACGTAGAGCTCATGATGTTCGCGCAGGCGAACTCCGAGCACTGCCGGCACAAGATCTTCAACTCGCGCTGGATCATCGACGGCGAGCCCCGCGAGCGCTCCCTCTTCGACATGATCCGCGTGAGTCACCAACACTCACCGGGACGCGTGCTCTGCGCGTATCGCGATAATGCCGCCGTCATGGCGGGTCCCGTCGACGCCTGGTTCGCCCCCTGCGCCGACGGCGGAAGCTACGCCTACGTCACCGGGGAGACCCACATCGTGATGAAGGTGGAGACCCACAATCATCCCACCGCCATCTCGCCCCGCCCCGGCGCCGCGACCGGCTCGGGCGGCGAGATCCGGGACGAGGCCGCGACGGGGCGCGGCGCGCGCTCCAAGGCGGGGCTGGTGGGCTTCTCCGTGTCCAATCTGCGCATTCCCGGCTTCGAGCAGCCCTGGGAGCACGACCACGGCCGTCCCGAGCGTATCGCCCCGGCCCTCGACATCATGCTCGAGGGCCCCATCGGTGCCGCCGCGTTCGGCAACGAATTCGGGCGTCCCGCGCTCTGCGGCTATTTCCGTACGTTCGAGCAGGCGGTAGCAGGACCGGACGGCCCCGACATCCGCGGCTATCACAAGCCGGTCATGGTCGCGGGGGGTATGGGCAATATCCGCGCCGAGCAGGTCAGTAAGGCGCCCCTGCCCGCCGGGGCGCGCATCATCGTGCTGGGCGGCCCCGCCATGCTCATAGGCCTCGGCGGCGGTGCCGCCTCCTCGGTGGCTACCGGGCGCGGCGAAGAGGCCCTCGACTTCGCCTCCGTGCAGCGCGACAACGCGGAGATGCAGCGCCGCTGCCAGGAGGTGATCGATGCCTGCTGGCGCCTGGGGCGGGCGAATCCGATCCTGTCCATCCACGACGTCGGCGCCGGGGGGCTGTCCAACGCGCTGCCCGAGCTGGTGGCCGGCGCCCATCGCGGGGGGCGCTTCGAGCTGCGGGCGATCCCCAACGACGACCCGGGCATGACGCCGCTGGAGATCTGGTGCAACGAAGCGCAGGAACGCTTCGTGCTCGCCGTCGCGCCCGAGAGCGTGGAGCGCTTCGCCGCCATCTGCCGGCGAGAGCGTTGCCCGTTCGCGGTCATCGGCCGGGCCACGGAGGCGCAGCGCATCGAGCTCCGCGACGAGACGTTCGGGGACACGCCCATCGACGTGCCGGTGAGTCTGGTCCTCGGGAACACGCCCATCCCGTCCCGGGAGGTCAGTCGGGTGCACGCGGCGCCCGCCCCGCTCGCCCTCGGGGACATCGATCCGCGCGAGGCCGCGGAACGCGTACTGCGCTTGCCCACGGTGGCGGACAAGACGTTCTTGATCACCATCGGCGATCGCACCGTGGGGGGCCTGGTCGCGCGGGATCAGATGGTGGGACCGTGGCAGGTGCCGGTGGCGGACTGCGCGGTGACCGCCAGCGGCTATCGCAGCTACCGGGGCGAGGCCATGGCCATGGGCGAGCGCTCTCCCCTCGCCCTGGTGGATGCGCCGGCCTCCGGGCGCATGGCGGTGGCCGAGGCCCTCACGAACCTCGCGGCCGCGCGCATCGAGCACGTCTCGGATGTGGCGCTCTCGGCCAACTGGATGGCGGCGTGCGGGCATCCCGGGGAGGACGCGCGGCTGTTCGACACCGTGGCCGCGGTCGCCACCGAGCTCTGCCCCGCCCTCGGCATCCCCATCCCCGTGGGGAAGGACTCGCTGTCGATGAAAACGGTGTGGCGCGAAGGCCGTGAGGAGCGCTCGGTCACCGCCCCCCTCACGCTCATTGTCTCCGCCTTCGCGCCCACACCGGACGTGCGCGCGACGCTGACGCCGGCGCTGCGTCGGGACGCCGGGGAGACCGAGCTGATTCTGGTCGATCTGGGCGCTGGCAAGAACCGCCTCGGCGGCTCCGCCCTCGCGCAGGTCTACGCCCGTCTCGGCGACGACGCACCCAACGTGGAGAGCCCCGACGCGTTGCGCGCGTTCTTCGAGCTCGTGCAACGGCTCAACGCCCAGGAGCATCTGCTCGCGTATCACGATCGCTCGGATGGGGGACTTTTCGCGACGCTGTGCGAGATGGCCCTCGCCGGGCACACCGGTATCACCGTCGACCTCGACGGTCCGCACGCGGGGGGCCTTCTTGGCGTCCTGTTCAGCGAGGAGCTGGGCGCCGTGCTCCAGATCCCCCGCGGCCGGCGCGCAGCGCTGAGCGCCCTCGAGCGCCTGGAGCGCCACCCCGGCGTCGCCTGCCACCGGCTGGGGGCGCCGAACGCCGAGGGCCGTCTCGAGTTCAGGCAAAGCGGCGACGTCGTGCTCTCGTGGCCTCGGGAAATGCTGCACCGCCTCTGGTCCGAGACGACCTGGCGCATGCAGAGCCTGCGCGATCATCCCGAGTGCGCGCGCGAGGCGTACGACGCGCTTCTGGATGCCGAGGATCCGGGGCTCTTCGCCCGCCTGGGCTACGAACCGGACGAGGATGTCTGCGCACCCTTTATCGCCACCGCCAGGCCGCGCGTCGCCGTCCTGCGCGAGCAAGGCGTCAACGGACACGCGGAGATGGCGGCGGCCTTCGAACGCGCGGGCTTCGATTGCGTGGACGTGCACATGAGCGAGATCCTCTCGGGCGAAACCTCGCTCGCCGGATATCGCGGGTTGGCTGCCTGCGGCGGCTTCTCCTACGGGGATGTGCTCGGCGCGGGGGGCGGGTGGGCGAGCTCCATTCTGCACAACCCGCGCGCCCGGGACGTGTTCCAGGGCTTCTTCGAGCGCAGCGACACGTTCGCCCTCGGCGTCTGCAACGGCTGTCAGATGCTGGCGCGTCTGCACGCCGTCATCCCAGGCGCCAGCGGCTGGCCCGCGTTCGTGCGCAACCGCTCCGAGCAGTTCGAGGCACGCCTGGTGATGTGCGAAGTCTTGCCCTCGCCTTCGGTGCTCCTGGGCGGGATGGAGGGCTCGATGCTGCCCGCCGTCGTCGCCCACGGTGAGGGTCGCGCGCACTTCGCCGACGCGTCGGGCGCCGCTCGCGCCCTGGACGAGGGGCTCGCGTGCCTGCGTTACGTCGATCACCGTGGGGCGCCCGCCCGCGCGTACCCGGCCAATCCCAACGGATCGCCGAAGGCGATCACCGGGCTCACCAATGAAGACGGGCGCGTGACGATCCTGATGCCGCACCCCGAGCGCCTGTTTCGAACCGTCCAGCACTCCTGGCACCCGCCCGGTTGGGGCGAGGACGGTCCCTGGCTGCGCCTGTTCCGCAACGCCCGCGTGTGGGTGGGCTGAAGCGGCCGCCCCCGGAGGAGGCTGAGGGCCGCTTCTGCGCCGTGAAACAGCGTGAAACGCAGGCGATGGAACCATCGGCGGCAGACGGACTCGAACGAGACAAAAGGGGCTCTGCCCCCCCGATTCTTCCAATATCCCGGTCGAGGCACAGAGCACGCCGCAAGGCGTCTCTGCGCCCGTCTTCGTCAAGGCTTCACGGGAAAGGAGAGGCGAACGAGCCATGAGCCATTTCAAGGTACACAGCAAGGACACGGCGCCGGAGGCGGCGAAAGAGACGCTGGGGAAGGTGGAGCACAGAATGGGGTTCGTCCCCAACGTCGTCGGCGTCATGGCGCAAGCCCCCACGCTGGCCCAGGGCTATGCAACTCTCTCGGGGCTGTTCCAGCAGTCATCGCTGTCGGCGGTGGAGCAGCAGGTTGCGATCCTGACCGTGAGCTACGAGAACGACTGCCACTACTGCATGGCGGCGCACAGCACCTCGGCCGAGCGCGCCAAAGTGCCCCCGGAGGTGATAGAGGCCCTGCGCGAAGGCCAGCCGTTGCCCGACGAGAAGCTCGAGGCGCTGCGCGGCTTCACGGCCAAAATGGTCGAGAAGCGCGGCTGGGCGGCAGAGGCTGACCTCGAGCGCTTCTACGAGGCGGGTTATACCCAGGCGAACGTTCTCGAGGTGATTCTGTGCATCGGGATGAAGACGCTTTCGAACTACACCAACCACGTCGCCGATACGCCGCTGGATGAAGTGTTCGCGCCCAAGGAGTGGAAGAAGGCGGGCTGAGATAAAGCCCGGGCCCGAGGCGAATCCCGCCAGCTTGGGGCAGTGACCCCGTTCCGACCGAGTAGCAGGGGCTTCGCTGCACTCAGCCCACCCTGCGCGGCACCGGTCGCGAGACCCTATCGAGCATTTGGAGGGGCGGTCTTCACGCTTCTGTGATCATTGTGTGAACTTTTGCAGCTAATGTACTGAATGAGACCGGCGGGGTGTCCCTTCGGCGGGGTCCGCCGAGTCGGCTCGGTTCGTGCAACTTTTCAGTCGTTCTGGGAATTTATACTGAGCTGCCCGAGTCCGCTACGACACAGCGCCAAGAGAAGAGGGACCATGCTGATCAAGAGACCTTCGGAGATCAAGTCCTCGGAGATCACCCCCGAGCGGGTCTGGCACGCGCGGCGCCGGTTCATGCGGGACGTGGCTGCGGGCACCCTCGTGGCCACCACCCCCACCCTGTTCCGGGTACAGGCCGCCGCGGCGGGCGTTCGGCTCGAGAACGTGACCGAGAGCAAGTTCAGCACCGACGAGAAGCTCACCCCGCGAGAGGACGCGACCACGTACAACAACTTCTACGAATTCGGGACGGGGAAAAAGGATCCCTCACGATACGGTCAGGCCTTCGAAACCGAGCCCTGGTCCATCGAGGTCACGGGCGAATGCGAGAAGCCCGGAACGCTGGATCTCGAAGAGTTTGTTCAGCCTCACCAACTGCAGGAGCGCATCTACCGCCTGCGTTGCGTGGAGGCCTGGTCCATGGTGATTCCCTGGGTAGGCTTCCCCCTGGGACCGGTTTTGAAACGCTTCCAGCCGACCTCCAGAGCCAAGTACGTGGCGTTCCGGACCCTCCACGATCCCGAGCAGATGCCGGGCCAGCGCCGCCCCGTCCTGGACTGGCCTTACGTGGAGGGATTGCGCATCGACGAGGCGATGCATCCCCTCACCATCTTTGCCGTCGGACTGTACGGGGAAGAGTTGCCCAATCAGAACGGCGCACCGATTCGACTCGTCGTGCCCTGGAAGTACGGCTTCAAGAGCATCAAGTCCATCGTGCGCGTGAGCTTCACGGAACAAGAGCCGCCGACCACCTGGAACAAGGCGGCACCGAACGAATACGGCTTCTACTCGAACGTGAATCCCAACGTGGACCATCCGCGCTGGAGCCAGCGCATCGAGAAGCGTCTCGACGGCGGCTTCTTCCCGCAGCGAATCGAGACACAGATGTTCAACGGATATGCTGATCAGGTTGCTCACCTCTACGAGGGTATGGACCTGAGAAAGCACTTCTAGAAGTCAACGAGGGGCGCGGTCGCGCTGTGCATCGCAAACGGCGAGTATTCGATACGTGAACCAGATTACGCTCATCCGAAAGATCATCAAGCCGGCGATCTTCGTCACGGCGCTGATCCCCCTCGCTCTGCTCGTATGGGACGCGGTCGCGGACGCCTTGGGACCGAACCCGGTGGAGGCGATCCGGCTCAGGACCGGAGATTGGACGCTGCGCTTTCTGTTGATCACGCTCGCGGTCACGCCCGTGCGCCGCCTTACCGGCTGGAATGCGCTGATTCGCGTGCGGCGCATGCTGGGGCTGTTCGCCTTCTTCTACGCGTGCCTTCACCTCATCACCTATGTCTGGCTCGACCAGGGCTTCTACTGGTCGGGCATCGTCGACGACATCGTCGAGCGCCCCTATATCACCATCGGCGTCGCGAGCTTCCTGCTCCTCGTACCCCTGGCCGCCACCTCCACCAACGGTATGGTCCGCCGGCTGGGGGGACAACGCTGGCGGCGCCTGCACCGGCTCGTGTACCCCGCCGCGTTCGCCGGCGTGTTTCACTTCCTCTGGCTGGTCAAGGCCGATACACGTGAGCCGCTCATTTACCTCGCCATCCTGACCGGACTCATGGTCCTCCGGCTTCCGTCCTGGCGCGGCTGGCGGGTGCTGGCCCCGCGCCGCGAAGCCCGCGCCCGGTAAAGAACAACCACGGAGGCCGCGGAGGAAGGGCACAGAGGGCACAGAGCAAGATTTTTCCTCCGCGCCCTCTGTGCGAACCTCTGTGCCCTCTGTGGTTGTCTTTTCTTCCGTCCTCCTGGCGTCCTTCGCGCCGGTAAGGAACGCGCGGCCTGGATGGAGTTTGGCGCCGGGCTGCGGGCGCGTTTAGAATGGCTTCACGGAGGCTCACCATGGACGACGAACGCCATCTGAGCGACGACGAGATCGAGCTTTTTCGCTCCAGCGTAGGGCGGATACAGCGCCTGCCCCAGGACAGGGTGCACGCCCGGCCACGCCGCCCCCAAGCGCTGCCGCGTCAGACCCAGGCGGAGGCACGCCAGGTGCTGCGCGATGCCCTCAACGGCCAACCCGGCTTCGCCGAGGTGGAGACGGGAGACGAGCTGTGGTTCGTGCGTCCGGGTATTCAACACCGGTTGCTGCGCAAGCTCCGGCGCGGACACTTCAGCATCGGCGCGGAGCTCGACCTGCACGGAATGACCGTGACCCAGGCACGGGAGACCCTGACCGGCTTTCTCAAGGAGTGCCACCAGCGGCGCGTGCGCGCGGTACGCATCGTGCACGGCAAAGGCCGTCGCTCGCCCCACGGGCGGCCGGTGCTCAAAGGCAAGCTCGACCTCTGGCTGCGGTTACGCGACGACGTCGTCGCCTTCGCCTCGGCACGTGAGGTCGACGGTGGCACGGGCGCCGTCTACGTCCTCCTGAAGCCCCGCTGACCTACCCTACTCTCCCTGTCCTCATCGATCCGAACCACGGAGGACCCGGAGGAAAGAAGAGAAGGACTGCATTCACGAGTGCAGAGGAAGAGTCGGCGCGCAGGCCCCTTCTGTGTGAGGCGATGGGAAGCTGCTCCGTGTACTCTGTGGTTTGATCTTGCTGGCTTATCAGGTGCGCACGAGCTCGCGCAGAACGGCCGTTGCGTAGCTCCCCGAGGGCAACGAGAAACGCAGCTCGAGCGAATCCCCGGGATGCGGCTCCCACTCGAGGGCGGACACCTTCACCCGCAGACTGCGGCGGGCGTGCTCGAGGCCGGCCTTCTCCAGACCGAGCCGCCAGATCTCGCACTCGGCCAGGAGTGCCCCCTCGCGCGCCAATGCCTTCTCGCTCAGCGGACGACGGACGCGTCCCCAGAGCGGGCCGGTGGGGTGTAGATCGAGGCGCCTTACACGGTCCTCGATATCGGGCTCCGTGCCCTCCACCGCGAACACGCTGTGGGACCCGTCGAGCATTACGATCTCCCCGGCCAGCGCCCGCTCCCACGTGCCGTCGGTCACCCGGTGCGAGAGCACGTAATTGAACAAAAGCGAACGTGCGGTGGAGAGATAAAGACCGCGTTCGTGCCGGCTGCGTGCCGCCCCGTCCCCGCATAGCAGCTCGTAGGCCTTGGAGACGTTCGCGGCATCGCGGCCAAACCGCTGCTCGGAGAAGTAGTTCGGCACCCCGCGACGCGCGATCCGTTTCAAGCGGGCCGCGAGGGATTGCGGCTCGTCGCTCAGCCCGCGGAGCACGAGGGCGAAGGTATTGCAGAAAAAGGCGCCTCGGCGGAGCTTGCGCCGGTGGCGGGCGAGGGCGAGAAGCTCGAGGTGCTCGGAATTCAATGCACGCCAGTCAGGCTCGACCCGGCCCTCTACATTGACGCTGAACCACTGGGAACACAGCGCCCTCCGATCCTTCAGACCGGCGTAACCGACGTCACGCGGGGAAACACCCGCGAGCCGCGCGATCTCTCCGGCGACCCACTCGGTGTTGGCGGCGCGCTTACGCACCTGCAGCCAGACGTGGGGGCCTTCCCCGGACGGCTCATACCCCAGGACCTCGTCGACGCGGAAATCCTCCGCACAACTGCGCACGAGGGCGTGCGTCTGAGGAGCACCCTCGACGTAGGCCAGCTCCGCGGGCGGGATGAAACACGGCAAGCACGAATCAATCAAAGACTTTTCAATTCTCGTCGAGGAGGGCTGCCGCGTAGGCCGCCATGCCCTCGCCGCGGCCGACGAATCCCATACCCTCCGTGGTGGTGGCTTTGACGTTCACGCGCTCGATGACGATGCCCAGGTCCGCAGCCAGATTGGAACGCATCTCCCGGATGTAGGGACTGAGCTTCGGGCGCTCCGCCTGCACGGTGATGTCCGCGTTGGAGACACGCAGGCCCAGGCCGTGTAGTTGCTCGACCACACGGCGCAACAGCAGCCGGCTGTCGATATCCTTGAACTCGGCCTGCGAGTCGGGAAAATGTCCGCCGATATCGCCGAGCCCCGCCGCGCCGAGCAGCGCGTCGCAGAGCGCGTGCACGACCACGTCGCCGTCGGAGTACGCGGCGAGCCCGCGCTCGTACGGGATGCTCACGCCGCCCAGGACGAGCTTGCGTCCTTCGGCGAAGCGATGTGCGTCGTAGCCGTGACCGACTCTCATGCGTCGCGCTCCTGGCTGGCGAGATAGAGCTCCGCCAGGCTCAAATCCCGCCGGTGCGTGATCTTGATGTTGTCGGGATGGCTCTCCACCACGCGCGGGCGCGCGCCGGCGAGCTCCATGGCCTGTGCGTCGTCGGTGACGAGCACACCGCGGGCGAGGGCCCGCTCGAGCGCCGCGCGCAACGCCCCCAGCGGAAACATCTGCGGCGTCAGCGCATGCCACAACCCCGCACGCTCCACGGTCTCACACACGTCGCCGTCCGCGTCCACGCGTTTCATAGTGTCGCGCACGGGTAGCCCCAGCAGGCCGCCGTCCGGATGCTTGGCCGCCGCGGCGACCAGGCGTGCCACGTCCTCCGCGCGCACACACGGGCGCACCGCGTCGTGCACGAGCACCCAGTCGTCCGGGGCCGCGCGCCCGGAGAGGATTTTCAGTCCGTTCAAGACGGAGTGACAACGCTCCGCACCGCCCGCCGTGCTGAGAACCTTGCTGTCCTGGGCCGCAGTCGTACGCACCCACCAGCGATCGTCGGCGGAGAGGACCACGACCACCGCCGCCACACCGGGATGGCTCAACAGACGCTCGACGCTGTGCTCTATCACGGCCTTGCCGCCCAGGGACAGATACTGCTTGGGCACGTCCGTGCCCATCCGCCGGCCGATACCGGCCGCGGGAATCACCCCCCAGCAGCGTGGATGGCCTCTAGCCCACATTTCTCACCGGTGCGCTTAGCGAGGGGGGGAAAGTGGGGTCGCACACTGCTTTCCCTTCCGCCGGCCCATCGGCGCGGTACCATGCATAGCGAAAGCAGTATCTGACCCCGCTTTCCCCCACGCGGTCGACCAGGGTCGAACCGGCAGCGGAAACTCTGAGACAGGACCGCGCTCGAGTGGCTTTCTTTGACCCTCGTCCGGAGCACGATGGGTGAGCGCACGGATCGCGGTCTCGGACGCCCGGCTCCGAGCCCTACTTCGAGGATCCCTCCACGACCTGGAAGAACGTCTCATCCTTGCCGATCATACCGAGCTCACGTCGGGCACGCTCCTCGATGGCCTCCATCCCGTCCTTCAGGTCCCGCACCTCCGCTTCCAGACGCGCATTACGCTCGGCGAGCGCCGCATTCTCCTTCGTCTGGCGCGCGACCGAGCGCTCCAGTCCGTACAGCTCGATCACGCTGTCGTCGCCGAGCCACAGGCTGTACTGCAGCAGCACCAGCAAAGCCACCAGTGCACCTAGGAGCAACCTCACCCCACCCCCGGCGAAACGAAAGGTTCTTCGCGGACTGTCGGGAAACCGCGCCGACCGGCGGCATCCGAGACGGGGCCCGGGGTATGTGCGGCTTTCCCCGCCGGTGCGGCGTCAGGCCGGGAGTCGGTGAAAAGCCGCGCGTCCCGCATAGGTCGCTCCCTTTCCGGAGAGCAGCTGCTCTTCGATGCGCAGCAGGCGGTTGTACTTCGCGACGCGCTCGGAGCGCGACAGCGAACCCGTCTTGATCTGTCCGGTGCCCGTCGCCACCGCAAGGTCGGCGATGGTCGTGTCCTCGGTCTCCCCCGAGCGATGGGAGATGACCGCGGTGTAGCCGGCTGCGTGGGCGGTGGCGATGGCCTCGAGGGTCTCCGAGAGGGTGCCGACCTGATTGACCTTGATGAGCACCGAGTTGGCGACCTTGCGCTCGATGCCCTCACGGATGGTCGCGGGGTTGGTGACGAAAAGGTCGTCTCCCACGAGCTGCACCCGCTCGCCCAGCCGCTCGGTGAGGGTCTGCCACCCGTCCCAGTCGTCCTCCCCCATCCCGTCCTCGATGGAGACGATGGGGTAGCGCTCCACCCAGTCGGCGAACAGTTCCGTCAGCTCGTTGGGCCCGAGCGCCCGCCGCTCGGAGGCCAGATGATACTTGCCGTCCCGATAGAGCTCCGAGCTCGCCGCATCCAGCGCCAGGGCGAAATCCTCCCCCGGGCGGTAGCCCGCCTTCTCGACGGCCCGGATGAGCGTCTCGATGGCCGCCTCGTTGGACGCGAGATCCGGCGCGAAGCCGCCCTCGTCGCCCACCGCGGTGTGCTGCCCGCGGGAGCGCAGCAGCGCCTTCAGAGCCTGGAAGACCTCCGCGCTGTAGCGCACGGCTTCGGTGAAGGTGGGTGCGCCCAGGGGCACCACCATGAACTCCTGCAAGTCCAGACTGTTGTCCGCGTGCACGCCGCCGTTGATCATGTTGATGAGGGGTACCGGCATGCGGTACGGGCCGAGGCCCCCGAGGTAGCGGTAGAGGGGCACGCCCTGGGAGGCGGCCGCCGCTCGGGCCAGGGCGAGGGAGACGCCGAGGATGGCGTTGGCCCCCAGCTTGGACTTGTTGGCGGTGCCGTCGAGCTCGATCATGGCGCGGTCCACGGCGCGTTGATCGCTCGCCTCCATCCCCGCGATGGCGGGGCGGATGACCTCCACGACGTTGCGCAGCGCCTTTCTGACGCCCTTCCCGGCGTACCGGTCCGGCTCTCCGTCGCGCAGCTCCAGCGCCTCACGTGTGCCGGTCGAAGCGCCCGAGGGCACGATGGCGCTGCCCGCCGAGCCGTCCGTGAGAAGCACTTCCGCCTCCACCGTCGGGTTGCCACGCGAGTCGATGACCTCGCGCGCGTGCAGGTCCTGGATGCGAGGCTCGCTCATCGCGCGCTCTGCTCCTGGCGCTCCTCCAGCCGGCGTGACTTCACCGTCTGATCGAGCGCCTTGAGCGTCTCCAGCAGCGACGGCATTCGCCCCAAAGGCCAGGCGTTGGGGCCATCGCTCAACGCCTCCTCGGGCTTCGGATGCGTCTCCATGAAAACACCGGCGATGCCCACCGCTACCGCCGCCCGCGCGAGCACCGGAACGAACTCACGCTGCCCCCCGGAGCTCGTCCCCTGCCCCCCGGGCATCTGCACCGAGTGGGTGGCGTCGAACACCACAGGGCAGCCCGTGTCGCGCATCACCGCGAGCCCCCGCATATCCGAGACCAGATAGTTGTAACCGAAGCTGACGCCGCGCTCGCATACCATGATGCGCTGATTGCCGGTGGCCCGCGCCTTGTCCACGACGTTGCTCATATCCCAGGGGGCGAGGAACTGGCCCTTCTTGATGTTGACGGGCTTGCCCTGGGCGGCGACACGCTGGATGAAGTTGGTCTGCCGGCACAGAAAGGCGGGAGTCTGCAGCACGTCCACGACCTCGGCCGCCTCCTCCACCGGCGTGTCCTCGTGCACGTCGGTGAGCACGGGCACACCCACCTCGCGCCGTACGCGCTCGAGGATCCGCAGGCCTTCCTCGAGCCCGGGCCCGCGATAGCTCGCGAGCGAGCTGCGATTCGCCTTGTCGTAGGAGGATTTGTAGATGAAGGGAATCTCGAGCGCTGCGGTGATCTCCTTGAGCCGCGTCGCGGTTTCCAGCGCGAGACGCTCCGACTCGACCACGCACGGGCCGGCGATGACGAACAGCGGGCGCTCGAGGCCTACTTCGAAACCGCAGAGCTGCATCAAACGGTTTCCAGGGCTTCGGCTCTCTCGCGGCACGCATTGGCGGCCTCGATGAAGCCTTTGAACAGGGGGTGCCCGCTGCGCGGCGAGGAGGTGAATTCGGGGTGGAACTGACAGCCGATGAGCCAAGGATGGTCGGAAATCTCGACCATCTCCACCAGGTCTCCATACGCGGTGGTGGCGGCGATGACCAGGCCGGCCTCGGTCAGAGCCTCACGATAGCGATTGTTGAACTCGTAGCGGTGGCGATGCCGCTCCACGATGGTGTCCGCGGCGTAGAGGGCGCGGCTGCGCGTGTCGGGGGCGAGCGTCGCGGCCTGGGCGCCGAGGCGCATGGTACCCCCGAGGTCGGAATGCTGGTCGCGGTGCTCGACCGTCCCGTCGGCCTCAATCCACTCGGTGATGAGGGCGATGACGGGGTGCGGCGTATCCGGATTGAACTCGGTGCTATCCGCGCCCTCGAGCCCCGCCACGTTACGGGCGAACTCGATGACCGCCACCTGCATGCCGAGGCAGATCCCCAGGTACGGGATCTTGCGCTCACGGGCGTAACGCGCCGCCTGGATCTTGCCTTCGATGCCGCGCTTGCCGAAGCCGCCGGGCACCAGTATGGCATCCACGCCGTCGAGCTGCGACGTACCGTAACGCTCGATATCTTCCGAATCGACGTAACGGATGTTGACCCGCGTACGGGTATGAATGCCGGCGTGCGTCAGCGCCTCGGTGAGCGACTTGTAGGACTCGGTAAGGTCCACGTACTTGCCGACCATGGCCACCGTCACCTCGCGCGTCGGGTGCTCGAGAGCATCGACCACCTTGTCCCAGACCGAGAGGTCGATGTCGGCGCCTTCGAGCCTGAGCTGCCGGACCACGATGTCGTCCAGCCCCTGCTCGTGATACAGGCGCGGCAGCTTGTAGATGCTGTCGACGTCGAGGGCGGAGATGACGTTATGCTCGGGAACATTGGTGAACAGTGCGATCTTGCGCCGCTCGTTGGGCGGCAGCGCCCTGCTCGCCCGACACAGAAGCACGTCGGGTTGAATACCGATGGAGCGCAGCTCCTTGACCGAGTGCTGGGTCGGCTTCGTCTTCATCTCGCCGATGGGCGTCACCTGCGGGATGAGCGTCAGGTGGATGAAAAGCGTACGCTCCGGTCCGAGCGTGATCCGCATCTGGCGGATGGCCTCGAGGAACGGCAACGATTCGATGTCCCCGACGGTGCCACCCACCTCGACCACGGTGAGGTCGGCGTCACCCGCCGCTTCCCAGATACAGGACTGGATCTCGTCGGTGATGTGCGGGATGACCTGTACCGTGCCGCCGAGATAATCCCCCCGCCGCTCCTTGCGGATAACGCGCTCGTAAATCTGACCCGCCGTGAAGTTGTTGACGTTGCTCATGGCACGTCCGATGAAGCGCTCGTAGTGGCCGAGGTCCAGATCGGTCTCGGCGCCGTCCTCGGTGACGAACACCTCGCCGTGCTGGAACGGGCTCATGGTGCCGGGATCGACGTTGATGTAGGGGTCGAGCTTGACCAGGGAAACCTTGATGCCCCGGGCTTGGAGTATGGCGGCGAGGGAAGCGGAGGCGATGCCCTTCCCCAGAGAGGACACGACACCGCCCGTGATGAACACAAATCGCGTCATGCAATAATCGGGAGTCGACCCTTCGGATGGACCGCCGGACGGGATTAAACGTTAACAGAAGCGCGCCTCTGGCACAATCGCGTCCGCTGGCGGAAAAGGAAACAAAGAGCGTCTGCGACGGAGTCAGCGTGCAGAAGGGGACTCGGACGCGCCCCCGTAGCCGGTGAGCTCGACGTAGCCGTCGCCGGCGGGCGCGCCGGCCCCCGCCGTCTCGTCCAGTCGACGCACGCGCACCGCGCCTTCCCAGTAGCGTACCGAGTGGTTCATCTCCTGATCGGAAAGCTTGGGAACGATCTCGAGGGCGATCCGGGCGCCCGGCACACGCAGCCGCCACCGCGCCGGATAGCGCGTGCCGTTCACGGGGCTCTGCCAGTGCGCCAGGACGTCGAGTCGCACGTCCTCCCGGCTCAGGCTGCGCGGCTCGCCGTCGGGCGCCACCAGCGTGCCGGCACTCCGGTGATGCGGGCTCCCGTCCCGGCGGCGAAGCTGGTAATACATGAGCTCGCGCCCATCGTCGAGCTGGAGGGCAAACCAATCCCATCCACTCTGATCAGGGCCCAGGGCGCTCGTGCTCCACTCGCGATCCAGCCACGCGAGCCCCTCCACCTCGTGATAGGCTTCTCCCGAGCGCACCCGGCCCGTGACCGGCATGCGGGTGCGCGAGTAGTAGTACGAAGCATTGCCGGGCTCGTCGCTCTTGCGGCTCAGCCCCTCCTCGCCGTGCAGCACCCGGGGCTTGCCCGCTTGCAGCGTGAGATCGATGGCGAACGCGTCCTCCTGGGCGCGCAAGTGCAGGGGGAACGCGCTTTGCCCCGTACCCGCCATGCGCCAATCCTCGAGCCAGACCCCAAACGGGTGCGCACGTGCGCCCGCCAACTCGAGCGCTCCACGGCTGAAGCGCTCCGCGGAATGAAACCGCCCGGCGGCCACATCGGTGAGGGCGAAGTGAGCCATGTACACCTGATGGGTCGCCCACCGCGAGGCGCGGGTCGCGCGTCCCGGGGCGAGCCCGAAGCGAAAGAAGGTGAGCTGGAAGCCGAACTCGCGGCCGCCGGGCGCCGCGAGATTTCCGGTCACGTACCACCACTCGGTGCGGTAGTCGGGATGGGGCCCGTGGTCCCGCGGAAAGACGAAATCCCGCGGCTCGGCTGCGCGCGCGAAGCCGCTCCCGTCCTCCTCGAGCAGGTCCGCCACCCTCATGCCCGCTTGCAGCGCCGGCCGCTCCTCGTCCCCGAGGATGCTCCAGGCCGCGGCGCCCACGAGCAGCGCCGCGGCAACGACCGAGAGCCAGAAACCCTTTTTCATTCGCGTCCACACGTCAACCGTGTCCTACGCCGCACCGGCGCAGTATCCGGCGCACAGACCGGCGGCGGCGGGATTGCGTTGCGTCCCGTCCCGCCCTACGCTCTAGCGAATCCCGCTTTCGGTCCCTGAACGGAGCTTTGTGGCATGACGCCGGAGACAGCCCCTCAACCCATCCATCTGAAAGACTATACGCCACCGGATTATCTGATCGACGAGGTGGCGCTGCACTTCGACCTCGGGGAGGAGTTCACCCGGGTGCACTCGCGCCTGAGCGTTCGCCGCAACCCGGAGCGCGGCAAGGATGCTCCGCCCCTGGTTCTCGACGGCCAGGACCTGGTGCTCGAGGGGATCGCCCTCGACGGCGAATCCCTCGCGACCGATCGCTACACGGTGGACGACGAGCGCCTGACCGTTCGCGAGGTCCCCGCACGCTTCAGCCTCGACGTGCAAACGCGCATCGAGCCCCAGAACAATACCTCCCTCGAGGGCCTGTACAAATCGAGCGGCGTCTTCTGCACGCAATGCGAGGCGGAGGGGTTTCGCCGGATTACCTACTTCATCGACCGTCCGGACGTCATGGCCCGCTACACCACCACCATCGTCGCCGACCGTGACCGCTACCCCGTACTGCTCTCCAACGGTAACCCCATCGAGCAGGGGCAGGCAGAAGGGAACCGGCACTGGGTCAAGTGGGAGGACCCCTTCCGAAAACCCTCCTACCTGTTCGCGCTCGTGGCCGGCGATCTGGCCTGCGTGCACGACACGTTCGTGACCCATTCGGGGCGAGAGATTCGCCTGCGGATCTTCGTGCAAAAGCACAATGCAGACAAGTGCGAACATGCGATGCAGGCGCTGAAGAAGGCGATGCAATGGGACGAGCAAGTGTTCGGTCTCGAGTGCGATCTCGATGTCTACATGATCGTGGCGGTCGATGATTTCAACATGGGCGCGATGGAGAACAAGGGACTCAACGTGTTCAACTCCAAATACGTGCTCGCGCGCCCCGACACCGCCACCGATACCGACTACGTGAACATCGAGAGCGTCATCGCCCACGAGTACTTCCACAACTGGACAGGCAACCGGGTGACCTGCCGCGACTGGTTTCAGTTGAGCCTGAAGGAGGGGCTGACCGTGTTTCGCGAGCAGGAGTTCAGTGCCGACACCTTCTCACGCGGACTCAGGCGAATACAGGAGGTCCGGCTGCTGCGCACGCATCAGTTCCCGGAGGACGCGGGTCCCATGGCGCATCCCGTGCGGCCTGCATCCTACATCGAGATCAGCAACTTCTACACACCTACCGTCTACAACAAGGGCGCCGAGGTCATTCGCATGATCCACACCTTGCTCGGAGGCGAGGGTTTCCGCAAAGGCATGGATCTTTACTTTCAGCGCCACGATGGACAGGCGGTGACCACCGACGACTTCGTGCAGGCCATGCACGACGCGAGCGGTGTGGATCTGACTCAGTTCCGCCTCTGGTACGAACAAGCCGGAACCCCGGAACTCACGGTGCGCGGACGCTACGACGCGCGGGAGAAAACGTACACCCTGGCGGTGAAGCAGTACTGCCCGCCGACACCGGGCCAACCTCGCAAGAAGCCTTTTCACGTTCCGCTGGCGATGGGACTCGTGGACCCCGACGGCGGTGACGTCCCTCTGCGCCTGGATGGCGAGCCGAGCAGCGCCGCGCGTCAAACCCGGGTGCTGAGCCTCAGGGACGAGAGCGCCGAGTTTCGCTTCGTAGACGTACCCCGCCCACCGGTGCCGTCCCTGCTGCGCGACTTCTCGGCGCCCGTCAAGCTGCGCGTGGAGCGGCCCGAGACCGAACTCGCCTTTCTACTCGCGCATGACAGTGACCCGTTCAACCGCTGGGACGCCGGTCAGACGTACGCCACCGGGCTCATGCTGCGCTTAATCGCCGAGCATCAGGCCGGTCGCCCCCTGGCGCCCGACGCAAACTTCACGCGCGCGGTGGGCCGCACCCTGACCGGCGGGGAAACGGACCGCGCGCTGGTTGCGGAGGCGTTGACGCTGCCCACGGAGACCTGGCTCGCGGAGCAGATGAAGGTTGTGGATGTAGAAGCGATCCACCACGTACGGCGGTTCGTGCGCCGCAACCTCGCCAGAGACCTGCGGGAGGAGTGGCTGAGAGCCTATACCGAGTGCCCCTCTCTCGGCCCTTACCGCTTCGGTCCGGAGGAGGCCGGGCGCCGCAGCCTGAAGAACCTGGCCCTCGCCCATCTCGCGGAGCTCGAGGAGCCGGAGATGACGACGCGATGCGTGGATCAGTTTCGCAGCGCCGACAACATGACCGACTCCATGGCCGCACTGGCCGTCCTCGCCCAGCACGAATGCCCGGAACGCGAAGAGGCGCTGGCCGCGTTCCACGAGCACTGGAAAGACGATGCACTGGTCCTCGACAAATGGTTTACCATCCAGGCCACCTCCCGCCTGCCCGACACGCTGCAACGCGTCCGCGCGCTGATGGAGCACCCGGCCTTCCACCTCAAGAACCCCAACAAGGTGCGCGCCCTGATCGGTGCGTTCTGTCACGCCAACCCGGTGCGCTTCCACGATGCGAGCGGTGAAGGCTATCGTTTCCTGGCCGAACGCGTGCTCGAGCTGGATCCCCTCAACCCCCAGATAGCGGCCCGACTGCTCGGCGCCCTCAACCGCTGGCGCCGTTACGACGAGCACCGGCAGGGGTTGATGAAAGCCGAGCTCGAACGGATACTGGCCGCGCCCGGCCTCTCGCGAGACACCTACGAGATCGCCTCCAAGGCTTTGAGCTGAGCGACTGCGGAGGAAAGAGGACCACAGAGGACACGGAGTAAAACGAGAGAGGAAAAGTCCAGAGCTCCAACGGCGGTAAGCGCTTATCGTGGAGGCCGCCGAGGGCGCGGGGGGAGGCTACGAGGACCGCACCGGCGGCAAACGAAGCTGCACGCCATGTATCTCTAACATTTTTTCCTCTGTGACCTCTGTGTTCTTCCCTCGGTGTCCTCTGTGGTGATCTCTTGCGGCCGTCACCGGTGATCACAGGCTCTCGATGACGGACACCATTTTGCGGCGGGTCGCCGCGTCCGGGAGACGGCCGTACGCGGCCTGCATGTTGTCCACGAGGTGCTTCGGATCGCTGGTGGCCGGTATGGCGCAAGTAACCGCTGGATGGGAGAGAACGTACTTCAGGAAGAACTGCGCCCAACTATCGCAGTCGAACTCCGCTGCCCAGGACGGCGGTGCGCGGCCACGCACTCGGTGGAACAGCGCCCCGCCTTCGAACGGGCGATTGATGAGCGTCCCCAGGCCCCGCTCTGCGGCGAGCGGAAGCAAGCGGCGCTCGGCATCGCGCGTGGCCAGGGAATAGTTCAACTGCACGAAATCGAGCCTCTGCGTTCGCATGAGCCGCGCCAGCGCATCGTAAGCCCCCGTCGTGTAGTGCGTGATGCCCACGTACCGGATCCGGCCTGCGGCTTTCCAGTCGCGCAGCGTGGGCAGGTGGGTTCGCCAGTCCACCAGATTGTGAATCTGCATGAGGTCGATCTGCTTGGAGCGCAAGCGCCCCATGGACCGTTCCATTTGCCCGACACCGGACTCACGTCCGTGCGTCCAGACTTTGGTGGCAAGGAACAAAGTTCTTTGAACGCCGAGCGCGTCGGACAGGTCGCCGACGACCTCCTCCGAACGCCCGTACATGGGGGAGGAGTCGATCACCGTACCGCCCATCTCGACAAACAGGCGCAAGACCTCCCGCAGAGGCGCGCGCTCCTCGGCCCCCGATCCCACATCGAAGGTCTGCCACGTGCCCAGGCCGAGCGCTGGCACCCGCTCGCCGCTCGCGGGGATGGTGCGCTCCAGGATGCTTCCCATGATCTTCTCGGGCACCTCAGCCGCCGCTGCACGGCGTCCCGCAAGCGGCAGCGCCCCCAGCACCATGACTTGAAGCATCCGGCGGCGCGAGCACCTGAGACCGCGATGCCGTTTTCTATCGTCCATCCGTCACCTCCTTTCCTCCGCACGCCGTCGCGCCACCTCCGCCGCATCGGCGGTCGTGTCGAAGCCGACCACCGTCGCCGCCACCGTTCCGCCGGCCCGGCGGTCTCATTCAACGGTAATCCCTCGGCAGGTGCATGTGTAGAGGGGCAGCGTGGCGAATCGGTGCATCCGTCCGACGACATGCAGTCAGTCGTTTCGCCCCCCGTCGCGTGAGGCCTGTCGCGCCGGTTGATCTTGTGACGGAATGCACAGTTCCCCTTTCGGTTAGGCGCTTTCTTCCTTTATTGCCGCATACCGCATACGGTGGTTGCGCATAAGTTGAAGCAAGTCATTGTGTTTACTTGAATGGACAACTTTGTTTTCTATACTTCAGCTTTAGTGCAACCCGTAAGGAGAAGTAACCTTGGCAAAAGTACGACGCAAAAAATCTCGAACCACGCGTTCGAAATCGTCCGTGCGCACCGCGGCCAAAAAGCGCACCACCAGAAAGAACGTGGGGACGGCCGCTCGGCGTAAGACCCGCAAAAAGGCCGGAACCGCGGCCAAACCTACAAGGAAGAAAGCGACTAGAAGGACTGCCAAGAAGCGCACCACTGCGTCAAGGACGAGAAAGAAGAAGCCCGCTGCACGCCGGACCAAGAAGCGTGCGTCGGCTGCCAGGAAAAAAACGACGAAGAAGAAGGCAGCCAAGCGGACCGCCAGGAAGAAAGCCGCCGGCTCGCGCAAGAAGAAGACCGCTGCGCGCAAGAAGACAAAGAAAAAGACGGCCCGGCGCACCGCCAAGAAAGCCTCGGCGACCAAGAAGCGCAAGACCAAAACGCGGGCCAAGCGCACTGCGAAGAAGAAGAAGACCGCACGCCGGTCGACGCAGTCGCGTTCGGTGGTCGTGCCCATGAAAAAGCGGGCCCGCCGCCGCACTTCCAGCCGTTCCAGAAGGAAGGCTGCCTGAAGTCGGGGCCCTTCCTCTCAATGCCGCACCCGCCGACCGGAGCACCCGTGGTGTGAAGGCGGCGGGTGCGGTTGTTTACCCCGCCCGCACGGCCCCGACGGATCCGCCACCCCAGCGTGGGCCTCGAGCGCGGAGATTCGGTACGCTCGACACCGTGGCGCCGCACCCCGTACGCGTGCGCAAAGGTGCGACCTTTGAATTCGGTGGCTCGTTCCGGAGCGGCCTCGGGGCCGGTTTGTCTGACCCCGGTTTTCCCGCAGTAGATGCGGGCAGATCCGCGGGCGCAGCCGTGGAGCGGTGGGATAGGCGGGCTAGGGGTCGATGAGGGGTGGTTTGGCGGGAACGGCTGCGGACGTGGGTTCTGGTCAGTGTGCTCCCTCTCCCCAGGGGCGAGACGACGGAACCTCAGTTCTCGCCCGACACCCTCTGCAGCGTCTGATTCTTGGCGGCCTTGATGATCGCTTCTCTGAAGGCTGAGCGCTGCGGGTCGTTCAGCTTCTGCCACGCTCTCGCCAACTCGATGGCATCATTGTCGAGCGCATCGACGGTCTCCGTACCGAACATCAGCCACGCCGGGCTGACCCCCAGGGCCAACGCGATGTTGTTCAGATTGCGAGGGCGGAGACTTTTACCGTTCTCGATCTTTTGAATGACGGCCTGCGACGTCCCTACCTTGTCCGCGAGCATCTGCTGCGTCCAACCGTGTTCCTTGCGCTTCAGCCTGAGCCGGCCGCCCAGAGTCTCAGTGCTGTCTTGTTTCATCTTCGCTCCAATAACTTGGGTGTGCCAAACCCGGGGTTGAGTTGGTATCGGCAGCGGGGCGGGTTTCTTGACAGCACGAACGACCCTTCTCAGGGTGTGCTTTGGGAATTCTTTTCCCCTCCAACAGGCCTCGTTCCGGGCACCACGAACGGCGGCGATACTAAGATATGAGGAGCGGTCAGCGGCAAGATGCGACGCGCGTGCAGAAGCGCTGCTCGAGCCCCGAAAGCATCGTGGAGGCGCCCCACGGGGAGCAGGGTCGGCGATGAAAGTACAAAGGGAAGCGAGCCCGCTGCGCGACTACGAGCGCCATGTGCTTCAGCTTGTCGAGGAAAAAGCGCCGAAATCCATATTGGCCGTGGGGGTGGACGGCGAGGCGCTCTTCGCCCCCTATCTCAGAGATCGCGACGAGCGCACGCTGACCCGCTTGGGCACGCACGGTGTGTTGGATCAGCTGGGCAGGTGCGGGCGCTACGGATTCGGGCTGGTGGCGGACGCCCTCGAGCACCTCCCGAAGGACGAAGGGAGCGTCCTACTCGCCCGAATGCGCGATTTGCACACGGAGCGCTTCTGCATTTTGGTCCCCATCGAATCCCCGGACCCGGGCCACCAAAGTGTCTGGCGGCATACCGAGCTCATCGCCTACGGATTGACCCTGCTCGCCCGTTACCAGGAAAACGGTCAACCCTTTCACCTCTATGGATTCGATATCGCCAGCTACAAATCCACGCCTGACTGGCTGAATCCCCGGTACTGGGCGCATCCCGAGCTGTGGGACAAGTACCGCTGGTGAGCTGTCCGCAAGCCATCGGCTCATCCCCCACCGGCGTTCGCCAGCAGGTAACCGCGCTCCGTGAGTCTCGTCAGGCGCTCCCGGAATCGCGCCTCCGTGTGCAGCGCGTCCCGCACACACAGCACTTGGACGTCGTATGCCCCACCGAACAGCTCCCTCACCTCGGCCTCCCCCACGGAGAACGGGGGCCCGTTCATCTCGTGCTGCGGATACTCAAGGGTGACGAGTAAAACAGGAAGTCTGCGGGGCAGGAGGTGCAGCAGATGGCGCGCATAGTTTTGCCGCTGCGCCGGGAGCAGGGCGATCAGTGACGCTCGATCGTAGACGCCCGAGACCTCCGCGACGTCCACCGGTCGAAGATCGAAGAAATCCCCGCACAGCAGGTGTACGGTATCGCCCTCCAGCGACGTGAAGGGACCCTGGCGCTGCTCCCGGTAGCCAAGCCCGTTCTCCTCGAAGAAAGCACGCACGGCGATGGGACTTATCTCGACCCCGAGCACGCGAAACCCTTGCCGGCACAGCCACAGCATATCCAGGCTCTTGCCGCACAGAGGAACGAACACGCGCGCGCCCGGCTCGAGCCGCAGCCTCGAGAGATTCGTTTCCAGAACCGGATTGACCTCGTCGTTGTGAAACGCGATCCGATTCGACCGCCACCGCTCGTGCCAGAAATCGGGATCCATTTCGCTCAACCTCCGATACGACCGCCTCCTTAGCACCTGCGACTCAACTCAGCCAGTCGTACCCATGGAGCACGAGGCCGCCCAGCGTCAGCATCGCGATACTGTACCCCAGATTCCAGCGCGTGAAACGCCAGCCCGCTATGCCGTAGCGTCCCTGCAAAATGAGGTGCAGGCCCGAGAGCGGGCTGCTGCTCGCGCCGAGTGACCATGCCATCAGAAACGTGAGCGCCAGCAGATTCGGATCGGGCGTGCCCGGTTGCGCGAGAACGGCGACCACCGAAATAGTGATAACTGGGTGCACACCGACGACGGCGAGGGCAACCATGGCCAATAGCGTGGCCGACGCGCTGCTCCCATCGAAGTTTGTGAACGGACTCCACTCGCCGAGGCTCGCCACCACGGCCGCGAGGCCGGTCGCCAGCACCCCGGCGCCGAGAAACAGGACCAGCTCCCCCGACATCTCCGGAAGGCGATCCCGCACGTGGCCGGCCATGGTGCGCACGCTCCGGAGCGGATCCCGGCCTGCCAGCACCACGAAGGTAAGCAGCGGCGAGAGGAGGGTGATGACGGTGAGGACCGACAGCGAGGGTATCAGCTCGTGCGTCGCGAAAACGCCGGCGGCGAGCAGCACCGGGATGCGCAGGTTGCCGGCGTGCACAGGATAACCGTGAAAGGTGCTCAGCGCGTTGACGTCGCGGGCCCGCAACTCCCGGTAGGTGTAGAAAAGCGCGCAGGCGGCCAGAGGCAGTCCGACGGCTACCAGCACCGGCAGCCGCGCCTGCGGCGCGTACGTCAACGTCGTCGCCATGGCGGCGAAGAACGGCGACCACAGCGCCGCCGAGGAGAATCCGCGCGAGAGGAGCAGGGCGCTACTTCGGTCCAGCGGAGCGCGCCGATGCAGCCGATCGCCCACAATCATGACCGTGGAGATGTTGATCACGGCGCTGAACAGATGCACGCCCACCAACGTCTTGACGAAGGCCGCGCACCCGGTGGGTAGAGCCTCCTCGTGCGCGGCGCGGGGCAGGCTCACCAGCCGCAGAAAGCTCACTGCCGCGATCATGGACAGCATCCCGTGGTTGCGCGCGAGCGCCCCCTCCCAGTCGAAGCTCCCCACGTGGGGCCAGCCCCAGACCATTCCCGCGAGGCCCAGGGCCAGCAGAGCCGTCACCACCACCCGCTGCGCGCGAGCCACGCGCGTCCACAGCAATGCGCCCGCGGTCCAGGCCGCCGCCCCGGCAGGCCACGCCGGGAACGGGCTCCACACGCCGTGCAGCACGGCCAGCCCGACCATGAGACCCAGCGAGCAGCCGGCGGCCCTGCGCCGCGACACGGGGATCAATAGCCATCCTCTATCGGACACATCGGGATAATCGATTGGACGCACATTCTCGGTCTGCCCTATGGTTTTCTTTGTCAAGAGCTACAACCCAAGGAGGACATTGATGAAAGCCGCTACGCAAATCGGAGTGCGCGACAACACGAGGCAAGCCATCGCCGAGTCGCTGGGTCATGTATTGGCCGACACGTACATCCTGTATCTCAAGACCCAGAACTTCCACTGGAACGTGACCGGGCCGAATTTCCACGCGCTGCACGCGATGTTCGAGGAGCAGTACCAGGAGCTCGCAGGGGCCGTCGACGAGGTGGCCGAGCGCATCCGCGCGCTCGGGCGCCCGGCGCCCGGGAGCTACCGAGAATTCGCCGAGCTCGGCTCGCTCGCGGAGGCCCAGGGTCAGCCCGACGCGGAGGCCATGTTGCGAATCCTGGCCGAAGACCACGAGACGCTGGCGCGACACCTGCGCGACGCGGTGACGCTCGCCGAGGAGGCCGGCGACCACGCTACGGCGGACCTGCTGGGTGGACGCCTGGTCACCCACGAGAAGACCGCCTGGATGCTGCGCAGCAGCCTGTCCCGGTAAGTTGCGGCGCGCCGCGGGGGGCCTCGTCCCTCGCGGCAGCGTGGCTCGTGCCCTATCATTGGGGACCTGAGCCCACCCTGACGCCGCTGATTGTGCCGCATCCCGCGCCCAACGTGCTCGACCGGCGTATCGCCGTCGCGCCGATGATGGAGCGAACGGATCGACACGAACGCGTGCTGCTGCGCCTCATCTCGCGTCATACCTTGCTCTATACCGAGATGGTGACGAGTGGCGCGCTGCTTGACGGTGCTTCGCGGCGCGCGCTGGCTCACAGCTTCGAAGAACGCCCCCTCGCCCTTCAGATCGGCGGTAGCGAGCCGCACGCCATGGCGGCCTGCGCCCGCCTCGCCGGGGAGCACGGCTTCGATGAGGTGAACATGAACGTGGGCTGCCCGAGCGACCGGGTGCAGTCGGCGCGTGTCGGCGCGTGCCTGATGGCGGAGCCGGAACGGGTTGCGCGCTGCGTGCGTGCGATGCGCGGCGCGACCTCGCTGCCCGTCACCGTGAAGATGCGCATCGGCGTCGACGAGCGCGATTCCTACCGCGACCTCGCCGCTTTCGTGGAGGAGGTCGCGGTAGGCGGATGTGAGACCTTCATCGTCCACGCGCGCAAGGCCTGGCTGCACGGCGTGAGCCCCGCGGAAAACCGAACGGCGCCGCCCCTGCGATACGACACGGTGGCGCGCCTGAAGCAGGATTTCCCCGAGCTCGCCATCGTCTTGAACGGCGGCATCACCACGCTCCAAGCGGCCCGCATGCACCTGCGCACCTTCGACGGCGTCATGCTGGGGCGCGAAGCTTACCGCAACCCGTATCTGCTGGCGCACGCCGACCGGCTCATATTCGAAGACCCTCATCCGGTCCCCACGCGGGTCGAGGTGGCGGAGCGGTACGCGTCCTACGTGGCGCAGCAGCTTGCACACGGCGCTCGCCTCACCCACATGACACGCCACGTGCTCGGGCTGTTCCAGGGCCTGCCGGGCGCGAGAGCGTGGCGTCGCCATCTGAGCGAGCACGCGCATCGATCCGGGGCGGACGTGACGGTGCTGTGGGAAGCCATTCGGAAGGTATCCGGTGCGGCCGTGGTGCCAGCCGTATGGCCGCCGGTGCTGCCGAGCGTGCCGGGATCGGAGACAGGAGTGACTGACGCATGACCGACGAAATCGCCCACCTGCCCGCCACGGAGCTCCTACGCCTCTACCGAAACAAGCGGCTCTCTCCGGTCGAGGCGACGCGCGCGAGCCTGGAGCGCATCGAACGCTGTGACCGCACGCTCAACGCCTACTGCCTGGTGCGCCCCGACGAAGCGCTCGCGGCCGCCCGTGCATCCGAGCAGCGCTGGTCGAAGGGCGAGCCCAGAGGGCTTCTCGACGGCGTGCCCGTGGCCATCAAGGATCTCCTGCTGACCAAGGGGTGGCCGACTTTGCGCGGCTCGAAGACCGTCGACCCCGATCAGCCGTGGGACGAAGACGCCCCGAGCACGGCCCGCCTGCGCGAGCACGGCGCCGTCCTGCTCGGTAAGACCACGACGCCCGAGTTCGGCTGGAAGGGGGTCACGGACAGTCCCCTGACCGGGGTGACACGCAATCCCTGGAATCCGACCATGACACCGGGAGGCAGCAGCGGCGGCTCGGCGGCCGCCGTGGCGAGCGCGATGGCTACCGTCGCGCTGGGCACCGACGGCGGGGGATCGGTGCGCATCCCGTGCGGTTTCACCGGCCTGTTCGGACTGAAGCCCTCCTTCGGGCGCGTGCCGGCAGCTCCGTTGAGCCCCTTCGGAACCGTCTCACACGTCGGGCCCATGACGCGTACGGTGAGCGACGCCGCGCTCGTGCTCACGGTCATCGCCGCACCCGACGCCCGCGACTGGCACGCATTGCCCTACGATGGACGCGACTATCGCATCGGCCTCGAGGACGGCGTGCGCCGACTGCGCATCGCATACAGCCCTGAGCTGGGATACGCCCGAGTCGACCCGGAGGTGCGCAGCGTGGTCGACGCGGCCGTGGAAGTCTGCCGTGATCTGGGCGCGCAGGTCGAGCAGGTCGATCCCGGCTTCGACGATCCCCTCGACTGCTTCGTCAAGCACTGGCTCGCCGGTGCGGCCAATTTGACCCGCACCTTCGACGAGCGGAAGCTGAACATGCTCGAGGCGGGACTTGCGCAGTTCGCGCGGGCGGGCGCCGCCCTCTCGCTCATGGATTACCTGGATGCGATCAACCGCCGCGGCGCCCTGGGCCAGGCCATGAATACCTTCCACGAACGTTACGACCTGTTGCTGACCCCGGCGCTGCCCTGCGCCGCCTTCCCCGCGGAGCAACAGGTCTACGATCCGGCGAATCAGGAGCACTGGTTCGACTGGACGCCCTTCACCTTTCCGTTCAATCTGACCCAGCAGCCGGCGGCCTCGGTGCCGTGCGGGCTCACCGCGGCGGGGCTACCCGTGGGCCTGCAAATAGTGGGCCCGCGCTACGCGGACGCGCTCGTGCTGCGCGCGAGCCGCGCCTTCGAGTCGGCCCGCCCCTTCCCCATGCCGGTTCTCAATCAGCTCGACGCATAGCGACTTCGGCGTGGACGGCGGGCCGCCAACATCTTCTCGGCAAGTCTCAGCGACTCAGCCCTTCCGACCGGCAAAGTAGGCTTCATGGCCTTCAACCAAGACGCATCGTTTGGTTTTTCGAATACACATTTCACAGGTTCAGTAACCGGTGCAAACGTGCCCGAACCGACAACTCTTGCGCTGATCGGTGCAGGTCTCGCAGGACTCAGTTTCATTGAGTACAAGAAGCGCGCATATCGGGGCTGCGCTTCGATTTGCCGGCAGTAACGGACCGCGCGTGTCGTAGCTTTCAAGCTTTGTTCGTGGCCCCGTGGCTGTGATCTCGGGATCCTCGGTCACTACCGGCTGCTCGGCGCAGGCGGCTTAACGCCGCGTACCACTTGATGATTTCATCCAGGCCGAACGCCGCATTGGCGGGGCTCGGGTTGGGCGACACGAATACCACGCTCGGGCCGATGCCGCGCGGCTGCTCGCCCCACGCTACGTCCATCACCTCGGTTCTCGTGTAGCGAAGGAAGTTCCGATAAGCCACCTTGCCGTGGAACCAGACGATGGCCGGCCGGTAGTGCAGGAGCTTTTCCTCCAGCACGGGCGCCCAATGACGGAAATCGCGGGCGCGGAGCTCTGCGCCCCCCGCGGTGGGGCGCTTGACCACGTCGGTAAAGCCGATGCGGTGCTCGTGCAGGAGCGCGCACAGCGCTGCGGGCCCCGGCGGCGGGAGCCCCGGAGCGAGCCCGGAACGCTCGAGAGCCCGCCAGAAGCGGTTGCGCGGGTTGGCAAAGTAAAATCCGGCTTGGACCGACCGCAACGACGGGTTCAAACCGACGGAGACGATCTCGAGCCCGGTCGCGAGATAATCGGGCAGCGTCTTCAACGAACCTCGCCGGGAAACGAGAGCCGACTCACATGTCATCGTCCTACACCCCGCAGCAAGCCGCCGCGGTGCGTAAAGCCATTGCTTACGCGCGGGCGGCGCTTCAGGAAGCCGGGCGCTATGACCCCCTCGACTTCGCCCGGGCATTCATCGACAGCGGCGGCGTGCAGATCCCCGGACACGGTGAGGACTCTGAACGTGCGCAACACATCGCGAGAGCTACGCTCGCGGTCCTCGCGGGAGCGGAGAACGCGGATGACGACGACGTCCTGCGCGAGGCCCACCGCGCACGCGTGGAGACGCGCTGGGCGCAGGCGGCGCGCGAGGACGGCGTCGTCGGCTTTTTCCTCAGGCTCGGCCCTCGCGCCGCCGCCGATCCGCGCTGTCGTACGTTGCTCGACGTGGACTACGGGTTGGGTGCGGGCGTCATTCCCAAGACCCACATTCTGGTCCCGCCGCCCTGCTGTCGGGACTACGACTACGTCCCCGTCCGGGATCACGAAGTCGAGCAGTAGCGCGGGGCGAGCTGAAGGCGGAAGCCGGCGGCAATACGACGCCTGGCAGCAGCGGGCGTCGCTACGCGCAGCCCACTTTACGCGAAGAACCGAAATGCCCGTCACGTCTGCGCCACGATGAGCGGAACATACATCTCGTCCTCACTGAGGCCACCGTGCACGCCCACATGAGCCGGAGGCTGTTCACCGGGGATGACGTCTCGTATGACGTAGCGTTCCTTCATTATCAGAGCGTAGTCGCCGATCCGATCGCGCAGGCGCGGATGCGGCTCACCATGACCGAAGAAACCCTGGTTCAACAGGTCCTCGCTGGCGTAAAGCTGCGCCTGTTCGCCGAGCCGCTCTCCGACGTAGCGCTCGAATTGACCCCGCGCTCGCGGCGAGACGTAGCAGTAAGCCACCCGCGGCTCGCCACACAGGGGCATCCGCAGCGTCTGCGACAGCACCGGGTGGTCGGCCAGTTCCAGGACCGTCTCCGGGCTCGTGTCGATGAAGCCGTGATCCGCGGTGGCGATGATCGTCGTGTCGGTGCCGGCAAGCGCGCGCACGAGATCGGCGAACCCGGCGTCCAGGGCTTCGAAATGCTCCGCCACGGCGGCGCTGCCTACGCCGTGCGCGTGAGCCAGCGCGTCTAGCTCGGGCCAGTAAGCATATATGTATGCGGGATCTCGGACACTGCGCAGCAGTGTGTAGAGGCGTTCGAAGAGCGACGACAGGGAGGCATAGCCGTGGCGTTCGGCGGGGCCGGCGTGCACGCACGTGTAGTCGGAATCGACGAACTCACGGGGCAAAAGGATGTGTGACCGGCGATCTATCCGCTCGAAGACCGAGGGCTGGTCGAAGACGCTGCGCGGTGTGACGCCCATCGCCCCCAGCGAGGCACCGCCTGCACGCACGCGAAAGGGCAAGGTGGCGGCGACCACGCCGAGCTCACGAAACCAGCCGAACCAGCCGGTGACGGCGTGCTGTTGGGGCGCGGTCCCGGTCAAAAAGGTGGTCACTGCGCTCGCGGTCGTGGAGGGAAAAACCGACGTCAGGCGTTGGCGGACACGCGCCCCGAGATGGCTGCTCGGATGCCGGCCCAGCAAATACCCGTAACCGAGCCCGTCGATCACGAGCACCACCAGATGCCTCGACCGGCCGAGCTCTCCTGCTTCGAGCCCCGTGAGCGGCGGGTAATCCGAACGCGGCCCGGGGGTACCGAGCTCGCGCAGGATCGAACACATCAGGTTGACGATGCTCCCGCCGTGATAGTCCGGTAGATTCGTCTTTTCCACGTATACGGACATCCTTCCCTGTGCCCCGGATCCTACTCGATTCCGCACCGCGTTTGCGGCGCCCCGCACCCTCTTCCTGCGCCCTGCTGCCGGGTGGTCCGTCCCGGTAGCCCGCCGAAATCGTTTCCTTTACAGTTACCAACGGAGTTTGTATGTTTGATTGGTTATCCTCGGGAGGAAAGTCATGCGCTCGCCGTCTCCGATTGAGTTCGCGCGCCGGTTGCAAATCCTCGTCCTGGCGACGTCCTGTCTCGCGGCCACGCCACTAGCCGCCCAGGATGAGCAGCCGGAGCAAGGACCCGAACAGGACGTTCAAGTCTACCAGGACTGGCGTGTGCGGTGTGAGAGCGGCAATGAGAGCCAGCAACGCTGCATTATGTTTCAAAATCTGGTCTATCAAGACAGCGGCCAAACCGTACTGTCGATACAAATCGGACGCAACACCGCAACCGAACGGCCTGCCGCGGTCTTCATCGTTCCTCTGGGCGTCATCCTTCCCCCCGGGGTGAGCATGGAAATCGACGGCGGCTCCCGCACCAAGATCGATTATCAGCAGTGCAATCGGCAAAGCTGCATTGCGCCGTTGCCGCTCAACGACACGTTACTCGGCACGATGAAGAGGGGGTTGGAGGCGCAAGTGACCTTTCACGCCGTCGTGCAGGGGAGTCGACGCCCTATTACCGTTCCGGTATCGCTGAAGGGCTTTACGGCCGCGCTCAACCGGATCCGCTGACCGGTACCGGTGACAGCGAGTCTGCCCCTTATCGAGCGCCGGTCACCCATGGCGGCGACCAGGTCGCTCAGAGAGTACCTGGATAGGCGCCGCCGTCTATCAGGATGTTCTGGCCCGTAATGTACCCCGCCTGCACGCTGCACAGGTAAGCACACAGCTCCCCGAACTCGGCCGGATCGCCGTAACGGCCGGCCGGGATGCTGCGTTTGCCCGCCTCGTACAGTGTCTCGAAGGGCTCGCCGGCTTGCCGTGCGCTGTAGCGCACGCCGTTGCGCATACGTTCCGTGTCGAAACGGCCGGGGAGCATGTTGTTGACAGTGACGCCTTCGGACGCGATCTCCCGGGCCAGCCCCGCCACGAACCCCGTCAGGCCCGCCCGGGCTCCATTGGAAAGACCCAGTATCGAGATCGGCGCCTTCACCGCGCTGGAGGTGATATTCACGATACGCCCGAACCGTCGGTCGATCATGCCCTCGACGGTCGCCTTGATCAGCTCGATGGCCGTCAGCATGTTCGCGTCCAGCGCCGCAATCCAATCTTCGCGCTCCCAGTCGCGGAAATTGCCCGGTGGCGGTCCGCCCGCGTTGTTGACCAGTATGTCGGGCTGCGGGCAGGCCTCCAGGAGGCGCCTCCGGCCCTCCTCCGTGGTGACGTCGCAGCACACGACCTTAACCTCGCCCGATGCCGCCTTGCGCACCTCTTCGGCCGCGGCCTCCAGCGTCTCGGGAGTGCGCCCGTTGATCACCACGTCAGCCCCCTCGCGCGCGAGCGACAGCGCGCACCCTTTGCCGAGCCCCTTGCTCGAGGCACAGACGAGCGCCTTCCTGCCTCTCAGCCCAAGGTCCATACCGCTACCCCCGATGAAATTGCTAAACGCCGTCTTGATAACACGAAGATCCCGAAGGAGGCACGAAGTTCACGAAGAAAACTCGCAACGAGCTCGTTTGGGCACCGTGAGAGCGGTCTCCAGACCGCGATCCCATCGTGAACTTCGTGTCCTTCGTCTCAGAGATCGGCATCAGAATCGATTGCCGCGCCGTGCGTCGTCAGTGGTGCAGGATCTGGCTCAGGAAGAGCTTCGTGCGGTCGTGTCGCGGGTTCTCGAAGAACTCGTCCGGCGCATTCTGCTCGATGATCTCGCCATAATCCATGAAAATGACGCGGTTAGCTACCGTCTTCGCGAAGCCCATCTCGTGGGTGACGCAAAGCATAGTCATGCCGGACTCGGCCAGCTCCACCATCACTTCCAGCACTTCCTTGATCATCTCCGGGTCGAGCGCCGAGGTGGGCTCATCGAAGAGCATGACTTTCGGATTCATACAGAGGCTGCGGGCGATGGCGACGCGCTGCTGCTGGCCGCCCGAGAGCTGCCCCGGGTATTTCTGGGCCTGCTCGGGAATGCGCACCCGCTCGAGGTAATGCATCGCGGCCTCTTCAGCCTCCTTCTTCGGCATCTTGCGCACCCAGATGGGAGCAAGCGCGCAGTTATCCAGCACCGTCATGTGCGGGAACAGATTGAACTGCTGGAACACCATGCCCACCTCGCGCCGGACCTGGTCGATGTGCTTGAGATCGCCGGTCAGCTCGATACCGTCGACCACGATCTTGCCCCGCTGATGTTCCTCCAGATGATTGATGCATCGGATCAGCGTCGATTTGCCCGAGCCCGAGGGACCGCAGATGACGATACGTTCGCCCGTGTGCACCGTCAGGGTTATGTCCTTCAGCACGTGGAAGCTTCCGAACCACTTGTGCAAATCCGTGATCTCTATCATCAGCTCGCGGCCGACGGCCAACTTCTTCGCCGGTCGCTTCAGTTGCTCTTCCGCCATTACTCTTCTCCCGCAAGCTCGATGCTAGTCGAGCCGCGTTCCCCTCCGGGGGAGCGGCTCTCGGGGGAGCGGACTGCGTCCGCGATTCCTTTTGCTATCTTACCTCACCCGCGCTCAGCTTTCGCTCCAGCCGCTGGCTGTAGCGCGACATGCTGAAGCAGAAGATCCAGAAACCGAAGGCCGTGAACACGTAGCCCTCCACCGCGAAGCCCAGCCAATCCGGATTCGTGCCCGCCGCCTGGGTCATGCCCAGGAAGTCGAACAGCCCGATGATGAGAACGAGGGTCGTATCCTTGAAGAGCCCGATGAACGTGTTGACGATTCCGGGGATTACCATCTTCAAAGCCTGAGGCATGACGATGAGCCCCATCATCTTCCAGTAGCTCAAACCCAGCGCCTGTGCCGCCTCGTACTGACCCTTCGGGATGGCCTGCAGACCGCCGCGCACCACCTCGGCCATGTAGGCGGATGCGAAGAACATCACGCCCGCCAAGGCCCGGATGAGCTTGTCGAAGTTCATACCCTCCGGCAGGAACAGCGGAAACATGACCGAAGCCATGAACAGCACGGTAATCAAAGGCACCCCTCGCCAAAGCTCGATGAAGGCGACGCTCACGGCCCTGACGACCGGCATCTCGGAGCGCCTTCCGAGCGCCAGGACGATGCCGAGCGGCAGGGACCCCACGATACCCACCCCGCCGATGACGAGCGTGAGAAACAGCCCGCCCCACAGCGGCGTCTCGACTTCGGGCCACGGGGCCTGCCACGCGAGGTCCCAGTCGAGGGGCGCGAGAACGATGAACAGCAGCATCACCGCGACGAACGGCGGGTAAAGCCGCCGGTAGCGTTCCATCAAACTCTGCTGCATGAGACCCGATCGGAAGAGCGGTATCGCAGCCAGCGCGATCAGCAGCAACGGCAGCCAGTTGGCGAGGTCGTAGGTGAAAGTGCCGCCCGTGAACAGCATGAAAGCGATGATCGGGTAGACCAGGAGCAGAAACGCCCCCACCCAGTGCTTCCAACGGAAGCCGGGAATGAGAAGCAACGCCAACCCCACACCCAGCAGGACATAGCCCGTGTTGACGCGCCACAGCTCCTCGGTGGGGTAGCGTCCGTACATGAGCTGCTTGAACCAAACCTTGATGAAGACCCAGCACGCGCCCACGCGGCTGCAATCCTCGCGGGAGTCGCCGGCCCAATCGGCGTCGATCAAGGCCCACTGAACGACGGGCGGAATGGCGGCGTAGAGGATATAGATGGCAACAAACGTGAGCAGCGTGTTCGCCCATGAAGAGAACAGGTTCGCTCGCAGCCAGCCGTAGACGCCGACCTCGGAGCGCGGCGGCGCCATGTCAGGATGCTGACCGGGTGCGTACCCGCTCTGTGCTTGCTCAGCCATCGATCAACGCTCCACCAGCGCCATTTTTTTGTTGTACCAGTTCATGAAGCCCGAGATGAGCAGGCTCAGGGTGAGATAGACGCCCATGGTGATGGCGATGATCTCCACCGCCTGCCCGGTCTGCATCAGCACCGTGCCCGCGAACACCAGCACCAGATCCGGATAGGCGATGGCGGCGGCGAGCGAGGAGTTCTTGGTCAGATTCAGGTACTGGCTGGTGAGCGGCGGGATGATCACGCGCATCGCCTGCGGGATGATGACCAGGCGCAGCGTCAGGTTCGGTCGCAGCCCCAATGCATAAGCGGCCTCGGTCTGCCCCTTGCTCACCGAAAGTATTCCGGAGCGGACGATCTCGGCGATGAAGGCGGCCGTATAGATGGAGAGTGCGAGCAACAGCGCCACGAACTCCGGGATGAGCTGGATGCCGCCCGCGAAGTTGAAACCTTGCAGGACCGGGTAGTCCCATCTGAGCGGAAAGCCGGTGATCAAGCTCGCGAGCACCGGCAGGCCGATGAGCATGGCGAGCGAGGGCCAGAGCACGGGCAACTGCTCACCGGTCGCGAGCTGTCGCTGCTTCGCCCAGCGCCTGAGGAGGATGCTCGCCACGATGGCCAGGCCGAACGCTCCCGGGATCCACCAGAACCCGGGCTGCGGCAGCGGATCGGGCATGTAGAGGCCGCGAATGTTGAGAAAGAACGTGTCGAATACCTGCACGCTGTTGCGCGGCGCCGGAAGCTGTCTGAGGATGCCGAAATACCAGAAGAAGAGCTGAAGCAGCAGGGGGATATTGCGCAGGATTTCGATGTAGGCGGCTGCGATCTTCGCGATCAGCCAGTTCTTCGACAGCCGCATGATGCCGACGATGAAGCCGACGACGGTCGCGAGCGCGATGCCCACGAAGGACACCAGGATGGTGTTCAGCAAACCGACGACGAAAGCTCGTCCGTAGGTATTCGCCTCATCGTAGGGGATGAGGCTCATGGAGATGCTGAACCCGGCGGTGCGCTCCAGGAACCCGAAGCCCGAGGCGATGCCCTGGCGTTCGAGGTTGGCGAGGGTGTTGTTGACGACGACGATGCCGAGCGCGATAACGCCGCCCAGCACCAGAGCCTGGAAGAAAAGCGCGCGGACCCGGGGATCGTTCCAGAACGACGGCTTCCCGGGCGCACTCACCTCTTTCGCGTGAACCGCCACAGGCTAGTCCCGGCTTGACGCTTCTACAGTAAGGACGGGGTGCACCCCCAGGGAGTGCACCCCGCCCGTCACAGAATGGCAGTCATTTGCCGGTCAGCGGATGGGCATGGCGTACTGCAGCCCACCGTCCTTCCACTGGGCGTTGACCCCGCGGTCGAGGCCGATGGACGTGTCCGGACCAACGTGGCGGTCGTAGACCTCGCCGTAGTTGCCCACCTGGGTCACGATCCGATAGCACCAGTCCTTGTCGAGGCCCAGATTCCTGCCCAGGTCGCCCTCGACGCCGAGCTGCCGCTTGATGACCGGGTTGGTGGTGCTGGTCTTCAGCTTGTCCGCGTTCTTCGAGTCGACCCCGTACTCCTCCGTCTCGACCATGCAGTACAGGCTCCACTTCACGATGTCGAGCCACTGATCGTCACCGTGACGAACCACCGGACCCAAAGGCTCCTTGGAGATGGTCTCGGGGAGGATCTTGTGCTGATTGGGATTCTTCAGCTTCAAACGCTGGGCGGCGAGACCCGACTTGTCAGTGGTGTACACGTCGCATCGTCCGGCGTCGTAGGCCGCCACGACCTCATCCGCCTTCTCGAACACGACCGGCCGATAGTCCATGTTGTTGGCCCGGAAATAATCGGCCATGTTGAGCTCGGTGGTGGTGCCGATGTTGACGCATACCGCGGCACCTGCAAGCTCCTTCGCGCTGTTCACGCCGAGGTCCTTGCGCACCATGAAACCCTGCCCGTCATAGTAGTTGACGCCGGCGAAATTGAGACCGAGCGCCGTATCCCGGACCAGCGTCCAGGTGGTGTTACGCGAGAGCATATCCACCTCGCCGGACTGCAAGGCGGTGAAGCGCTCCTTGGCGGAGAGCGGCGTGTACTTGACCTTGTCGGCGTCTCCGAGGACGGCGGCGGCGACCCCACGACACACGTCGACGTCGATGCCGGTCCAGTTGCCCTGCTGGTCCGGGTTGGAGAAACCGGGCAAACCCTGGCTCACGCCGCACTGGATGAAGCCTTTGCTCTGGACCTCATCGACGGTGGCAGCGCCGGCTGCCGTGCTGAGGGCTAGCGCCGAGGCTACGGCGACGATTCTTACGTGATTCATCGAAACTCCTCCACTTCGTTGGTGTTATTCATGCCCGGGTGGGCTGAGCGCTGGTCGCAGTACCCGCGTGCCCCGTGCACGTGGCACCGCACCAGAGCAGGCTGATCTAGACGAAAGCTAGCACAGCCCCGTACCGCTCTCAAGCAGTTCTCCCCGGCGGTTTCATCGCCCGTGCTTGATTTCCGTGCCACCGCGCCCCCTATCCAATGCCGGCGCACGCATGGGGTCGGCTCATATGAAAGGGGGGATCCCCTTTTCCCACAGGCGCGGCCACTCCCGAACGAACCTTTTTCCCCATGGTTCCGGGGCCTTAGGATTACGAGGAATCACAATGCGTAATGCGCGTAGGCGCGCTTGAACACCGGATCATCGAGGCGAAAGGCGTCGCAGTCGACGCCGCGCCGCGCCGCCAAGTGGGCCGCCAACAATTGCCCGGGAACCGCCTGCACGATGGGCGCGAGCGCCTCCCCCACGTCGCGAACGGGCAGCGCGGTGACACCCCGTGGCGGCTCATCGGATCCGATCCAGGCGACAGGCACCCCGATGGTGCATCCAAACGCGGCCACGGCCCGCGCCCGTTCCTGAGCGGCGCCCGCGCTGCTGAAAACGACCAACGCATCGTCGGGCTGCATCTGTGCCTGAGGTCCGTGGAGGAACTGCTCTACCGCGTAACCCCGCGCCCGCATGCGCGGGCCCTCGTTGACCTTGATAGCCACCTCCCACGCGCTGGCTTCGTGCGGGCCGCCGCCCACGGCCACGATGGATCCCTTCCGGCACCACTGCGCAGCCAGCCCCGCCGCGATGTCCTCGCGCTCCAGCGCCCCGGCCACGGCGTCGGGCACTACCTTGAGTTCGCCCAACGCTGTCTTTTGTATACGGTCGACCACACGCGCCGTCATCAGCATCGCCGCGGTGTGCGAGACCGTGAACATGGGCGAGGTCTCGCGACCGACCGTCTGCAGCACGACGGTGGCCGGGTTGTCCGCGTCCGGATTGCGCGCCGCAATCCAGATGCTCGGCACCCCTGCCTCGCGCGCCCGCTCGAGCGCGCGCCGGGAGTAACGCTTGCGCCCGCTGTGGCTGTATACGATGGCCACGTCACCGGAGCGCAGCTCGGGGCCGTAGAGAGAGAAATCGAAAGCCGCCCAGGCTCGGGCATCGAGGCCCGCGGCACGCAGCCAGGACGCGCCGAGCAGGGCCGCGTTGTACGAGGTGCCGGTACCCACCGCGTGGACGTGCTGTGCATCGCGGACAAGCTCCGCGGCGGATTCCACGGGCTCCGGCGCCTCCAGCACTCGGGCGAGCTCGGCGGGTTGACGCTGAATCTGCGCATAGGCCTTGAAGGCGGTCACATCGCGGGTCATGACAGGTCCTCCTCCCAAGGAGGGCTGGCAGCGGTGCCCTAACCGGTAACACACCACCCCGGAGCCCGAACGCAGCCAGCTTACCAGAGTCACGCACCTTCCCGGGCAAGGCCTCCCGCGCCCAGCGTTTCACCGCCTCCCCCGGGAAATGTAAGATGGTGCTGACGATGTCTTCGAGCTCTACAGGCCTTGCAGCGGGAAGGGATTTCGCGATGTCGGTGCACGACTTTCGCTTTACATCCATCGACGGCGACGAGCTGTCGCTCTCGCAGTTTCGGGATCGGGCGGTGCTGCTGGTCAATACCGCCTCGGAGTGCGGCTATACGCCGCAGTATGCGGGGCTCCAGGAGCTCTGGGAGCGCTACCGCGACCGGGGTCTGGTGGTGTTGGCCGTGCCGTGCAACGATTTCGGCCAGCAGGAGCCGGGCCGCGAGCACGCGATTCGGACCTTCTGCGCCGAACGCTATGGCGTCACCTTCCCGATGACCACGCGCGTGAGCATCGTGGAAGGGGATCGACACCCCTTCTTCCAGTGGCTCGAGGCGGAGTTCGGCGAGGCCGCCGTGCCGCGCTGGAACTTCCACAAGTACCTGGTGGGACCAGAAGGGGAGCTGCTCGGGGCCTGGCCGTCCCAGGTGGAGCCGTTGTCCGAGGAGATCGTCTGCGCCATCGAGGGAACGTTGCGCGCATGAACGAGGGGGCTGGCTCCTCGGCCGCGGATGGCACGCCGGCGGGCACGGCGAACGCACGGGGCCGGCGCGAAACCCGGCCCCGCAGGTCACCATGAATGCGACCAGCGCGATAGGGTCGCTCATCGGCCCCGAGGATCCCGCACCCTATCGACTCCTCAACCCCGGCGGCTCCGCCCCCTATCTGGTCATCTGCGACCATGCCAGCCGTCTCATTCCACGCCTGCTCGACAACCTCGGGCTCGACGCCGTGACCCTGCGCCAGCATATCGCCTGGGACATCGGCACCGCCGACGTGGCCGAGCGCGTGGCCGAACGGCTGGATGCCCCGTTGGTAGCGTCCGGCTACTCGCGGCTGGTGATCGATCAGAACCGCTACCCCAGCGATCCCACGTCGATCCCCGCCATCAGCGACGGAGTCGTGATCCCCGGCAACCGCGACGTCACCGCGGAGGAGGCCCGGCGGCGGGCCGAGGAATTCTTCTGGCCGTACCACAACGCCATCGAGACTGAGACGGAACGTCTGCGCACGCGCGGCGTGACGCCTGTCATCATATCCGTTCACAGCTTCACCCCCTCGTTTCAAGGTTTCGAACGACCCTGGCACATCGGCATTCTGTCGCATCGCGACAGGCGGGTAGCGGATCCCTTGCTGGAAAGATTGCGAGCGCAGCCGGAGCTGTGCGTGGGTGACAATCAACCGTACTCCGCACGCAACCCGGCCGGCTACAGCATGGAGGCACACGCGGAAGCGCCGGGCTACCCGCACGCGCTGATCGAGATCCGCCAGGATCTCATCGACACGAAGAGAACGGCACTCGGCTGGGCCGATTTGCTCGCCGAATTGTTGCGCGATGTACTCGCAAACCCTGTGCTCATAGGGACGGAGGCCCTCGAAGGTGCCCACAAACCGCGGTAAGGGGCCGAGCTTCACCGTCGGCATCGAGGAGGAATACCTGCTCGTCGACGCCGAAACGCGCGATCTCATCACGGAAGCCCCACCCTCCATGCTGCCCGAATGCGAGAGCCTGCTGGCCGGGCAGGTCACGGCCGAATTCCTGCAATCCCAGATCGAGGTCGGGACCCGCGTGTGCACCAGCTTCCAGGAGGCGCGCGACGACCTCGCACATCTTCGCCAAACCGTTGCGCGGGTCGCGGAAAAGCACGGACTGGGCATCATCGCCGCATCCACGCATCCTTTTGCCATATGGGAGACCCAGAAGCACACGCAAAAGGAGCGCTATACGGTCCTCGCGCGCGACATGCGAGGCGTGGTGCGCCGGCTGATGATCAGCGGCATGCACGTACACGTCGCCGTCGAGGAGGAGGACCTGCGCATCGATCTCCTTGATCAGGTCAGCTATATACTTCCTCATCTTTTGGCGTTGAGCACCTCGTCTCCCTTCTGGCGGGGAGAGGATGCCGGGCTCAAATCCTATCGCATCGCGGTTTGGGACGCGCTGCCGCGCACCGGTCTCCCGGAACATTTCGACAGCTACGGCGAGTTCCAGCGTCACGTGGACGTGCTCGTTCGGGCGGGCCTACTCGAGGACAGCAGCAAGCTCTGGTGGGACGTGCGACCGAGCGCGCGATTCCCCACCCTGGAGATGCGCATCAGCGACATGTGCACTCGGGTCGAGGACACGATCTGTATCGCCGCGCTCTATCGCTGCTGGTTGCGGATGCTGTATCGCCTTCGACTCAACAATCAGCGCTGGCGGCGCTATTCGCGGCTGCTGTTGAACGAGAACCGCTGGCTGGCGCAACGCTACGGCTTCGAGAAGGGTCTGGTCGACTTCGGCAGAGGCGAGCTGGTGCCCTATGCCGAGCTGTTGGACGAAATGCTGTCGCTGGTCCGCGACGATGCCGAGCACTTCGATTGCCTAGCCGAAGTCGAGCACGCCCGCAGGATCCTCGAGCGCGGCACCAGCGCACACTGGCAGCTGAAGACCTTCGAGGAGCGCCAGGCGGCAGGCGCGAGCCGTGAGGAGGCCTTCGCCTCCGTGGTGGACATGCTCATGCGCGAAACGCTGCACGGGCTGTGAAAGGGCTGACCAGAGAGCGTCCGCGTGATGATCCGCGCATTGTCGTCAGACTCCCGAAGAGGACGCTCGACCGACCTGCGCGGGGTCGTCACCGTGTGCCCGGGCCGGCCGCGCTAAGGGCGAACCCGCGGCCTGCCGATACAGCAGCCACCGATCCCCGTACCCGGCGGCCGAGAGCCGATACGGGTGAACGAACCGCTAGATTCAGCTGCACGAAACCGACGCCGCTGCAAGCAACCGACGTCGGCCCAAGTTCGTAAACCAAGGAGCGCCAGCCCATGTCCGTATTCAATGCGCCCGCCTTCGATGATCACGAACAGGTCGTCTTCTGCCATGATGGTTCAGCCGGTCTGCAGGCCATCATCGCCATCCACAACACCAACCGGGGGCCTTCCCTCGGCGGCTGTCGCATGTGGGCCTACGCCTCGGAGCAGGAAGCCCTGCACGACGTGCTCAGGCTCTCCAAGGGGATGACCTACAAGTCCGCCATGGCGCACCTCGACCTGGGCGGCGGCAAATCGGTGATCATGGGCAACCCGCGTCAAGACAAAAACGAGAGGCTACTGCGAGCCCTCGGACGCTACGTCGATACCCTGGGTGGCCGCTACATCATCGCGGAGGACGCGGGTACCTCCGTCGAGGATATGAAGGCGATCGGTGAAGCGACCCGTCACGTAGTGGGCATCGCGGACAAGGTCACCGGGGAAGGCGGCACGCGCAGCGGCGATCCCTCACCCGCGACGGCGTACGGGGTGTTCATCGGCCTGCGCGCCGCTGTGAAACACCGTCTCGGGCGTGATGATCTGGACGGGCTGAAGGTCGCGGTGCAGGGCGTGGGTCACGTGGGCTACAAGCTCGCCAAGCAATTGCACGAAGCCGGGGCGCGACTGTGGGTTTCCGACATCTACGACGATGAGGCGCAACGAGCAGCGCGCGACCTCGGTGCTGCCGTCGTTCCGCCCGAGCACGCCTACGACCAGGAGGTGGATGTCTTCGCACCGTGCGCCCTGGGCGCGGTGATCAACGACGATACGCTGCCCCGGATGCGCGCCAAAGTCATCGCGGGCGCCGCCAACAACCAGCTTGCCGAGGATCGTCACGGCGAGGAACTCATGCGCCGCAACATCCTCTACGCCCCTGACTACGTCATCAATGCCGGCGGGCTCATCGACGTGGCCTACGAGCGGGAGCCGGGCGGCTACGATCGAGACAAGATGCTGCGGCACATCGAGCGCATTGACGACACCCTCATCGAGATATTCGAGCGCGCGGATGCCGAGCGCTTGCCCACCAGCGTGGTCGCCGACAAGATCGCCGAGGAACGCTTCAAGAAACCCGTTTGATCGTCGGTCGTTTCACCACGGAGGACACAGAGGACGAAGCACAGAGGACACAGGAGCGCTCCGCCATCCTTCGCCGCTATGCATGGCACGGTGGAGACACTCTCAAAAATTTCCTCTGTGTCCCCTGTGGTTAGCTCTTTCTTCTCTTCGTGTCCTCCGTGGTCTCGCCTTCTTGTTCACGGGCTCAAACGGTTGTACGAGCGCAGGATCTCGCGCAAGGAGTCCACGGGGACGGCCTGCACGGTCATACCGTCGCGGCCGACCATGGTCTCGTTGGGCACGACGGCGTCGACGACGGCCTCCTCGGTGCCCTCCACCACCGCCGAAAAGATCGGATCCAGGGCTTCGTTGGACAGGAACCGGGCAGTGCCCAGCGTGGCATCGCCCCAGGCACCGGCATTGGCCGTCGAGCATGCCAGGAAGATGTCGCCCGATCCGTTGTGCGAGACGGAGCCGGTGCGCGCCATGCCGAGCGGGACACGCCTTGCAAGCCGCTTGAGCTGGTGTGGGAGCAGGGGCGCGTCCGTGACGACGAGGGCGATGATCGATCCGCCCGGACGCGCTCTCACTTCGAGGGAGGGCAGATAGGGGCCGACCGGGATACCGGCGATCTGAAGCTCGTGCTTTCTTCCGAAGTTGGCTTGCACGAACACCCCCACCGTATACTCGCCACCCGCCGTACGGACCTTGCGCGAGGCGCTGCCCGACCCGCCCTTGAACCCGTAGCAGATCATGCCCGTGCCGCCCCCCACGCTCCCCAGCTCCAGCGGACCCGCACGCGCCGTCTCCAGCGCCTCGAACACGTGAGCGTCGGTGACGTGAAAGCCGTTGATGTCGTTGAGATCCCCGTCGTATGTCTCGCCCGCCACCGGCAACGCCCAGTCCTTCAGCGCATCCGGCGCCGCACCCAGCATCCAGCGCACCGTGGCATCGCGCGCCAGCCCGCAGGAGTGGGTGTTCGTGAGCGTGATCGGGCCCTCGCACTGGCCGGACTCCTCCACCCAATGAGCGCCCGTCAGCTCACCGTTTCCGTTCAGCGAGAAGCACGCCGCAAACACCGGTGTTTGCACACCGCTGCGGCCGCGCGGCAGCAAGGCGGTCACGCCGGTGCGCACGGCCGTTGAACCTTCGCCGCGGATAATGGTGCAGTAACCGATCTCCACGCCCTCAACGTCGGTAACGGCATTGAACATCCCGGGCGTCCCTTCGAAAGGAATGCCGACACCGCGTGCACGGAGCTTCCCGGACGGCGTCACACGATGAAAGTCTTCCATCACCAGGTCTCCTCAATGGGTGTTCGGGGTACATTGCTGCCGCTCGCCATGGACCCGTTCGTCATCCGTCCTCGTTTTCCTGTAGACTCCGACGAACCAGATGACCACGAAGCATGGCCGCTTTTTATCGGGCGGCGAAAGTCATCGACATGACCAGCGACGAAGGGTAGATGAACCGAGGCATAACGTATGCATGGGCATCAGACGGCGGCTCTCCAGTCCGATGACAACCTGATCCTCCACCCGTGGGAGGTCCTGCAAGACTACGGCCACAACGCGCGCACCGTCATCGCGCGCGGCGAGGGCATCCACGTGTACGATACCGAGGGTAACCGGCTCATCGACGGACCGGGCGGTATGTGGTGCGTGAATGTCGGTCACGGCCGGGCCGAGATCGCGGATGCCGCGGCCGCGCAGATCCGCAACATGGCCTATTGCAGCCCGTGGGCGCTGGCCAATGCCCCGGCCGCCGAGCTGGCACGGTCGCTCGTTGAGCTGGCGCCGGACGGCCTCGAGCACGTGTTTTTCACGACGGGCGGATCCACTGCCGTCGACTCGGCCCTGCGCTTCGTCATGTTCTTCAACAATTATCTGGGCCGCCAAGAGAAAAAGCACGTCATCTCGCGCGCCAATGCTTACCACGGCAGCACCTATCTATCCGCCTCCGTTTCCGGCAAGGAACGCGACAGAAACTACTTCGACTTCGAGAAAGGATTCATTCACCACCTGCCCTCACCGAACCCCTATCGCCGTCCCGCCGGAATGAGCCTTGAGGCGTTCTGCGACGAAAAGGTGGCGGACCTGGAGAACAAGATATCGGAGCTCGGACCCGAGCGCGTCGCGGCTTTCATCGCCGAGCCCATCCTGGCCTCCGGGGGCGTCATCATTCCGCCGCCCGGTTACCACAAGCGCTGCCTGGAGGTTTGCCGCCGTCACGACGTGCTCTACATCTCCGACGAGGTGGTAACCGCCTTCGGGCGCCTGGGGCATTTCTTCGCGAGCGAGGCGGTGTTCGGGATCGTGCCCGACATCATTACCGTCGCCAAGGGCATCACCTCCGGCTATCTGCCATTGGGCGCCGTGCTCATCTCGGAGCGACTCGTCTCGCAGATCACCGGCGAGAGAGCCAAGCAGGGCATCTTCTCCAACGGCTTCACTTACTCGGGCCATCCGGTGACCTGCGCCGCCGCGCTGGAGAACATCGAGATAATCCGCCGGGAGAATCTGCTCGAGCGCGTGCGCGACACGGGCGCCTATCTTCAGGAGCGGCTCCGGGAGCTGTCCGAATTGCCCATCGTGGGCGACGTGCGGGGCATGGGCCTCATGGGCTGCGTGGAGTGCAGCATCCCGGACACCGACTCCGATCTGAGCGTCGACTACGAGGTCGGCAATCGCATCGACGCACACTGCCAGCGATTGGGGCTCCTCGTGCGCCCGCTCGTCAACATGTGCGTCATGTCGCCTCCGCTCATCATCACCCGCGAGCAGATCGACGATCTGATCGACATACTGCGCCGGGGCATCGAGCGCACCATGGATGATCTGCGCCGGGAACGCCTGTGGTCAGGGTAACCTACGACGTGCGACCGTACGGATACCAGTACGGCTTGACCTCGCTCGCAAAATCCCAGTGCACATGCTTGGTTGCGCGGAACTCGTCCAATCCCTCCTGACCGAGCTCGCGGCTCCCACCCGACATGCGCATTCCACCGAAGGGGCCGGCGTAGTTGTCGGTGAGCGGATCGTTTATCCAGATCGTGCCCGCCTGCACATCCTCGAAGAAGCGCTTGATGAGCGCGGGGTCGCGGCTGAGCAGACACGCCCCGAGACCGTACGCAGAGTCGTTGACGAGGGCCACGGCTTCGTCGAAGCTCTTGTATTCCATCAGCGGAATCGCCGGCCCGAAGGTCTCCTCGCGCATGATCGTCATGGTATGACTGACGCCTGCCAGCACGGTCGGCTCGTAGAAGTACCCCCGTTCGAAGTCCTTCGGTCGCCGTCCACCCGTTAGAACCGCGGCTCCGGCATCGCGCGCAGCATTGACGTGCGATTCGAACTTGCCCCGGTAGCGCTCACCGATCATCGGGCCGATGTCAGTGCTCACGTCGAGGCCCGGCCCGAGGCGCAGACTCTTGACGTGCTCCACCAGGGCTTCGGTGAAGCGCCCCGCGCGGCTGGTGGGGAGGTATACCCGTTCCGTAGCGGTGCACACTTGACCGCAGTTGAACAGCGCAGCGTAGGCGAGCGCGTGCGCTGACACCTCAGGATCCGCGTCCTCGGCGATGACGAGCGCATCCTTGCCTCCCAGCTCCAGATGCAGCTTCTTCATCTGCGGCCCGCCGAGCGAAGCAATCCGCTGACCGGTAGACAGGCTGCCCGTGAAGGCGACCATCGCGACGTCGGGATGCTCCACCAGCGCCTCGCCGATGTCGCCTCCGTAGCCGGTCACGACATTCACCACGCCCGGCGGGAGATGGTCAAAGGCATGCCGCACGAGATACAGCGTCGCAAGGGGCGTCATCTCCGAGGGCTTGATGACGCAGGTATTGCCGGCGGCGAGCGCAGGCGCAATCTTCCACGCCAGCAGGAGCAGCGGAAAATTCCAGGGCACGATGCACGCGACCACGCCATAGGGCTCCTCGAGCACGAAGTTGAGCTGGCTGCTCGCTCCCGGCGGTATGAGCCGGCCGCACTCGTGGCGGCCGAGCTCCGCATAGTAGTCGAAGGTGTTGCCCGTCCATAACACCTCCTCCTCGTTCTCGCTCCACGGCTTGCCTTCCTCGAGAGTCAGCAGCTCGATGAGCCGGCTCTCGTGTGCCCGGATCTTGCGCGCCGCCTCGTGCAGCATGTCCGCACGCTCGTTGGCGACGATTTTCCGCCAGCTCGCGAAAGCCTCTTTTGCGGCCGATACAGCGGCATCGGCATCCGCTTTCGTCCCCTTCGGTGCACTGTCGATGACCTCTTCAGTAGCGGGGTTGGTGATCTCGACAGCTTCGCTTCCCCGACCCTCGACGAAACGACCGTTGATGTACATGGATTGCATGCGTGGCTCCTCCCCCTGATCAGCGTCCGGCGACGGGCAGTGCATGAGCCCTGCCGTCGCAGCGATTATAAGCCGCCGCGTGCCGGGCGCCGGGTCCCTCCGTCTTCGCTACCGGGCGCCATCGGCGAGCCCCCGCCCAGACAAAGCAATTCCGTGGTCTTGCTGCCACCGGAATGACGTGCTGACCCGATCACGGCGGGCTACGTCCGCTCATGCGAACAGCACGGGATTCGATGCTCAGCATCCGCCGTAACGCGGCGAGCCTCCATCGGCGCTCCGATCCCATGCACGCCGAGCTCTCTCGCGGTCAAACCCGTAAGGTGAGCTGGGCGCAGCGAAGCCCGCCGGATTGGTGGGCTTCGTCCCGCGTTCCGCCGGACGCAGCGCACCCTACCTTGCTCCAGTCCTTCGTGCCACCGGGCGGCGCGAGCACCACCGAATCACACGATGCCGAGCTCTCTCGCGGTCAAGTCGATGCAGTGCCGCGCCTTCTCCACCAGCTCGTCGATCTGATCCTTGGTCATGATCAGGGGCGGCGAGACGATCATCGTGTCCCGTACTGCGCGCATGATGAGACCGTTATCGAAGCAGAAATCCCGGCACAGGGTCCCGACCTCGCCCGCAGGTTGGAAGAATTCGCGCCTGCTCTTGTCCTTCACGAGCTCGATGGCCCCGAGAAAGCCCAGGCCCCGCACCTCCCCTACGAGCGGATGGTCCGCCAGCTCTCGCAGCCGCGCTTGCAGATAAGGCGCCGTGTTGCGCTCGACGTTCTCGATGATCCCTTCCCGTTGCAAGATACGTATGTTTTCAGCCGCTACGGCGCACGAAGCGGGATGGCCTTGGAAAGTATAGCCGTGGGCGAACTCGTCACCGTGCTCGATGAGCACATCCGCTACTCGATCGCTCACCATCACGCCACCGATGGGCAGATAGCCCGAGGAGATGCCCTTGGCGATCGGCATGAGATCGGGCTCCAGCCCGTAGTAGTCGCATCCGAACCATTTCCCGGTCCGCCCGAACCCGCAGATGACCTCGTCCACGATCAGCAGGATCCCGTATTTTCGGCAGATACGCTGCACCTCGGGCCAGTAAGTCTCGGGAGGTATGATGACGCCGCCCGCCCCTTGAACGGGCTCGCCGATGAATGCGGCCACGTTGCCGACGCCCAGGTCGTCGATCTTCTCCTCGAGCGCTGCAGCCGCCTTGCGGCCGTACTCCTCGGGGGTCGAATCGCCGCCGTTCGCATACCAGTACGGTTGCTCGATGTGCGCGATACCCGGGATTGGAAGTCCGCCTTGCTCGTGCATGGGCCGCTGACCGCCCAGGCTGGCGCCGCCGAGCGTGCTCCCGTGGTAGGCATTCACGCGGCTGATGATGGTCTTTTTGGCCGGGTGGCCTAAAAGGTCCCAGTAGCGACGAACGATGCGAATGACCGTGTCGCTCGCCTCCGAGCCGGAGTTCGTATAGAAGACGCGGTTGAGCTGGGACTGGGTCACTTCGGCGAGGAGATCAGCCAGCTCGATGGCCGGGGGATGCGACGTCTGGAAGAAGCAGTTGTAGTAGGGCAGCTTCAACATCTGCCGGTATGCGGCCTCCGCGAGCTCTTTGCGCCCATATCCCACATTCACGCACCAGAGCCCCGCCATGCCATCCAGGATGCGATTGCCGTCGGAGTCCCACAGGTACACACCATCCGCGCGGGTGATGATACGGCTGCCCTTCGTTCCGAGTGCCTTGAAATCGGTGAAAGGATGCAGGTGATGGAGGCGGTCCATCTCCTGCCATTCAGCGGTGGTGTGTCTGGAAGGGGTCGATCTGGCTTTCGTGGACATGCCCGTTTTCTCGATTCTTCGTTGTCGTGAGTGCCGCTGAGCTGTCTGCTACAGCGCGAGCCATCCAGTTCCGTGGACCGAGAGTACTCTCCGTGCGCTCTGTGCTTCCCTCCGTGTCCTCTGTGCTAAATCTTCGGCGGTACCGGCTACACGTTCAGCAGCAGATACTCCCGCTCCCAGGAGCTGATGACCTGAAGGAAAGTCTCGTACTCGGTCTCCTTGACCGCGTTGTACGCCGTGACGAAGCGCTCGCCCAGGATCTGCCGCAGCGGCTCGCACGCGGCCAGCAATCCCAGTGATTCCTGGAGACTCCTCGGCAGAGCGTAAGGCAGCTCGTACGCGCTGCGCTCGAAAGGCGCCGCGGGCTCGATGGCCTCCACCATACCAAGATACCCGCAGGCGAGCGAAACGGCGATGGCGAGGTAGGGGTTTGCATCCGCGCCGCCGACACGGTTCTCCACACGCCGGTTCTCGGGCTTGGAGTGCGGCACGCGAAAACCGGCCGTGCGATTGTCATAGCCCCACTGAACATTTATGGGCGCAGCGTGGCCGCGCGCGATGCGCCGGTAGGAATTGACGTTCGGCGCGAAGAAGGACATAGCGGCCGGCAGGTATTTCTGCAACCCCGCGATGTGCGAGAAGAACAGCGGCGACGGCTCGCCCTTCTCGTCGCTGAACACGTTGTCGCCCGTCTCGATGTCCACGACACTCTGGTGTATGTGGAAGGCGCTGCCCGGCTCGTGCTGCATGGGTTTGGCCATGAACGTTGCATACATATCGTGGCGCAGCGCCGCCTCGCGCATCGTGCGCTTGAACAGGAACGCCTGGTCGCAGAGCTCCACCGGGTCCCCGTGTACCAGATTGATCTCCATCTGCGCGGCGCCCGATTCGTGAATGAGGGTGTCGATCTCCAGCCCTTGAACCTCACAATAGTCGTAGACGTCCTCGAAGAGCGAGTCGAACTCGTTCAGCGCATCGATGCTGTAGGACTGGCGCCCGATCTCCGGACGCCCCGAGCGCCCCATGGGCGGCTCGAGCGGATAGTCCGCGTCGATGTTCGGCTTCACCAGGAAGAACTCCAGCTCCGGCGCCACGACGGGACGCCACCCGCGCTCCTCGTAGAGCGCGATGACGTGGCGCAGGACGTAGCGCGGCGCGATCTCCACCAGCTTCCCCTCGCGATAAAACGCATCGTGGATGACCTGAGCGGTCGGCTCTTCGGCCCAGGGCACGAGACGCATGGTGACCGGGTCGGGGCGCAGCACGATGTCGATCTCGGCAGGGTGTATGGCACTCTCGATCCGCTCGTCGGTCGGGTAATCGCCGGTCACCGTCTGAAGGAACAGCGACTCCGGCATACGCATGCCCTCTTCCTCGTAGAATTTCCGTGCGGGCATGATCTTGCCGCGCGCCACTCCGGCCATATCCGGCACCAGCGCCTCGACTTCGGTGACGCCGTGCTCTTCGATCCACTGTCTTAAAGAGCTCATGATCCTCTGCGCTCCGCAGCGCGCTCCCGGCAGGCATCACCGAAAGCCTTGAACAAAATCCTCGACAGTGCATTCTGCACGGCCTTGTATTCCGGGTGCCATTGAACCGCAAGGGCGAAGGCGGGAGCCTCGGCCACGCGTAACGCCTCGATCAACCCGTCCTCCGTCACGGCCTCCACCACCAAACCGCGCCCCAGTCGCCGGATACCCTGTTTGTGCACCGAGTTGACCATCGCCGAGCGCTCACCCGTGAGGCGCTCGAGAAACCCGCCCTCGGTGAAGCTCACCTCGTGGGCCGGCCCGTACTGTACGTCGAGGGGCTGGGAAGGATCCTCGCGATGATCCATCAGTCCTGGCACCTCGTGGACCTTCTGGTGCAACGAGCCGCCGAGCGCGACGTTGACCTCCTGGCATCCTCGGCACAGCGCGAACAGCGGCACACCGGCGTCGATGACCGCCCGGATCAGGGGCAGGGCCGTGGCGTCCCGGTGTGGATCGTGCCAGGTGCCCGGATCGCTCCCCGGCCCTTCATAATGGTGGGGCTCCACGTTCGAGGGGCTGCCGGTCAGCAGCAGCCCGTCCACCCGTTGGAGCAAATCGGGCACGTCCAGCGCCCCTCCCAGGGCCGGAACGAGCAACGGCAGGCCGCCGGCCGCATCGGCGACCGCCGTAATGTATTTTTCGCCCACGACGTGGAAGTAGTGAGGGGGCAGTTCCCTGCGGCAGGCGGGTACCCCGATGAGCGGTTTCGCGAGCGGCATGTCGCTCTCTAAAGCGTCCTCCTGTCGAGCGGACTGCACGGGGGGAAATCCGACCGTGTCGGGATCATTCTACCCGATCCCCTGCAACGCTCATTACGCCCGCCGCGCCTCGAGCGCGGTTCGCTGCAGCGCAACACGATGACGCCCGGTGTCATCCGGCTATCGCCGACCGGTTCGGGGAGGCGGCGCTCCCGACATGCGAGCGGCGGCGCAGGAAGCGGATGCACGCGCGCAGTCAGGCTACAATGAGTGCGTAGGAGGTAACGCCTGCGTGCACGCGAAAACGCGCCGATATTGGTTCGTCACGATCCCCGTACTGGGGGTCGCGATCCTCTATGCCCTGTTCGGCCCGTATACGATCGACCCCGGCTCGAGCAGCGCGCTCTATATCGCCGCCCAGTCCGGCGACGCCGGCAAAGCCAGCCGCCTGATCGCCGAGGGCCAGGACGTCAACACCAGGGACGCGCGTGACGATACGCCTCTGCACTTCGCCACGTTCTACGACAAACAGGAAGTGGCGGAGATACTCATCCGCGAAGGAGCCGAAGTCAATGCCAGGAACCGCTTTGGCGGAACGCCGCTGCACTTTGCCGCTTACCACGCGCGACTCGACCTGACCCGACTCCTCCTGGGACAAGGCGCGGATGTGAACGCCCGCGACGAACGCGACGACACCCCGCTGCATCTCGCGGTGCACAACGATCACCGTGTGCTCGCCACCCTGCTGCTCGAGCAGGGTGCAGACCTCGATGCGCGTAACGGGAAGGGTTGGACGCCCCTGCAACGAGCCGCCTTCGAAGGGCATACGAGCATCGTCGCGTTGCTTCTCGAGCAAGGCGCGGATCCGCATGCCCGGAACCGGGTGGGCTTCACCGCACTACACATGGCGGCGCGCCGCAATCACCTCGAAGTGGCTCAACTACTGCTGGAGGCCGGCGCGCCCGTGGACGCGCGAGACAAGCTCGGCGCGACGCCCTTGCACGGGGCTGCACAGAAAGGCCATGTCGCGCTGGTGGAATTGCTGCTGGCGCACGGCGCGGATATCGCGGCGAGGGATCTCATTCGACACGACACGCCATTGCACGCCGCGGCGCGCGAGGGCCAGGCGGCGGTCGCCGCATTGCTCCTGGAACGGGGCGCCGAGACCGACTGGCGCAACGCCCATCGCTGGACGCCCTTGCATGCGGCCGCGGCCGGCGGCTACTTGGAGACGGTGGATCTGCTTCTCACGAAGGGCGCAAACGCGCAGGCGCGCAGCCACGACGGTCGCATTCCCCTCGACCTGGCCATGGAGAGCCGCGTGGAACCCGCCGTGGCATCGATGCTGCAGCGCCGCCTCTGCCGTCCGCGGCCGCTGAGCTGCTGAAGCCGCTACTTGCGGCGGCCTGGCAGGGTTCCGTCGAGCCGGGGATCGTCGATGAGCTTCGTCTCCTGCTTGTAGGGCACGAATCCCGCGCGCTGGTAGACGGCGATGGCCTTCGGATGGTCGAAGTTGCAGGTGTGGACCCACACGCGCTCCGGCGTCTTGCTCCACGCCTCGTGCACGGCCCAGTCGAGCAGGTAGGGCCCCAGCCCCCGGCCCAGGAACTCGGGGATGAGCCCGAAGTACGCGATCTCCACCTCGTCGCTCGAGCGCCCGTCGAGCTCGACGAAGCCGGCGGGCACCCCGCCCACGTACAGTACGTAGACCCCCACCGCGGCGTCATGGATCGCGGCCAGCAGCTCTTCGTCCGACATGCGCCGGCGCTCGTACCATAGCCAGGGCTCGCCCACGGTGTTGTATAGATAACGGTAGAAGGAGACGGTGGGCTTCTCGGCGCGCATGAGGGCCAGCTTGCCGGCACGGCGCGGCTGAGGGGTCGAGGGTCGGGTGGGAGGCTCGGTCATCTCGAGACAGGTGACGACCATCTCGAGCTTTCCCTCGGGGACCCGACGCTTGCCGGCCCGATGGCTGCGCATCGACCGAATCGGGAATTTCGTCACCCGCTGCCTGTCGTCCGATTCCGCCATCGGGAACCCGCATCGCTTCGGGGGTCTACACCGGCTCGCCGCGGGAACGTCGCCGCGACACGTCTCGCTCAATCTTCGCCGGCCGCGGTCGGTCCTCCCCCGCCATGGCGCGCCAGGCTTCCAGATCGTCGGAGCCTTCGCGCTGAAATTCGACCCCGGCGGCGTAGACGCGCTCGTTCGTGCCCTCCTCCCGGCACCACACCACGCGTCCGCTCAAGATGAACGCGCCGGATCGGTCGTGCACGTTGATGCGCAGGTCCAGAGTGGAGCCCACCGGTACGGGCTCCTCGAACTGCAGGCACACGCCGTCCTGGGAGATGTCATGGGTCGTGCAACGGGCGATCTTGCCGGCGAGATCCTCGACGCTGGAGGATACGATCTTGACGAGCACCCGCTCGTCCCGCCTCACGCGATGGCTTTTGCGCCGTTCGCGCTCACTCTTTTGTTGCGCTTTCTTCGATCGCATGGCCAGATCCCCAGCGGATCTCCAGATAAGCACGCCCCCGACTGACGGGCTCGAGCGCCAGCCACCGACCCCCGGGGTCCCGCGTCATTCTGCCTTTCTACCGACGTAGTTAGCAGTGTAGCTCACCGACTTGCCCCGTGCGGCAGCCCTGCGCATCCCGCGCGCACCCCGCTGGAGTACAATCGCCACCCTCGAGAGCTCAGGCAAACCCATGCTCGACGCCATCGCGGAAAGCTTCGGTCAGATTGCGCCGGCCGCGGATTACTGGTCGCTGCGCGTGGTGGATGCGCGCACCGAAAGTATCACGGTGCGGCAGGACATCCCCCAACCGCCCGGTCTCCATCGCAGCCTCGGGGCCATGGTCACGGTCCTCGACGCCGAGGGTGTCGGCTACGCGGCCACCAGCGACCTCTCGCGTTCCGGTCTCGTTCGGGCCGTGCGCACCGCCCGGGAATGGGCGAAGCGCACGGCACCGTTCTCCCTGCTCGCGCCCGCGCACCTGCCGAGGTCGAATCATCGAGGGCGCTACCAGAGCCGCGTGGCACGGCCCTGGCGCACGGCGGCTCTTCCGGACAAGCTGACCCTCGTGCACGAGGCATGCCGTGGGTTGAAGATCCACGAGCGCATCGTCGATTGGCTGGCCGCCGTCGTGCACCGACAGACGGAGATCCTGCTCGTGACCAGCGAGGAGGGCCGCATCGAGCAGACGTTCAGCTATATCCACCCCTACCTCGCGGCTTTTGCCAACGAGGGCTCCGAGACGCAACGCCGCAGCCTGGGCATGGACGCCGCACGCCAGGGCGGGCTCGAGCAGCTCGCATCTTTGGGATTCACGCCGGAGCAGGCCCACCGTGTGGCCGAGGAAGCACTCCTGCTGCTGGACGCGCCCGCCTGCCCCTCCACGACCACCGACGTTTTGCTCACGCCGAGCCAGATGATCCTGCAGATACACGAAAGCATCGGGCACCCGCTCGAACTCGATCGTATTCTCGGTGACGAGCGAAACTACGCCGGGCGCAGTTTCGTGACCCCGGACATGTTCGGCAGCTACCGTTACGGGTCGGAGCTGCTGAACGTCACCTTCGACCCCACCCGCCCGGAACAGCTCACGAGCTACGGGTGGGACGACGAGGGCACCGCAGCCCAGCGCCAGACGATTATCCGTGATGGCGTCCTCGAGCGCCCGCTGGGCGGCGCGACCTCACAGGCGCGCGCGAATCTCACGGGCGTGGCGAGTGCGCGGGCCTGCGATTGGAACCGCCCGCCCATCGATCGGATGGCCAACTTGAACCTCGAGCCCGGAGAGCGCTCCTTCGAGGAGCTGGTCGCGTCCATCGAACGCGGGGTGATGATGGACGCGAATCGCTCGTGGTCCATCGACGACAGCCGCAACAAGTTTCAGTTCGGCTGCGAGTACGCGCGTCTCATCGAGGACGGAGAGCTCAAGGCAGTGCTCAAAGATCCCAACTATCGCGGCGTCTCGGCCACCTTCTGGCGCAGCCTCGCCGGCGTCGGCAGCCCGGATGAGCTCCGGGTCATGGGCGTCGGAACCTGCGGCAAGGGCGAACCCAACCAGGGCATCCACGTGGGCCATGCCGCCCCGCCCTGCGTCTTCCGTGACGTGGCCGTGTTCAGCGGCACCTGATGGGGTCTCCCGTGCGCGAGTGTTTCCACGCCCTGGCCGACGGGCTCGAGGCGCTGCGGCGCCCGCACGAAGGGTATCTGCTGAGCTTCGAAGGCGAGGAGTCCGATTTCGCGCGCTTCAACCATAACCGCGTGCGCCAGTGCGGAGGCGTCATCCAGCGCACGCTGTGGGTGGACCTCATCGAAGGCAAACGGCACGCCGCCGGGAGCTGCAACGTCACGGGCGTCCCCGAGCAGGATCGCGACGTTCTGCGTCGCCTGGTCGCGGATCTGCGCGCCCGGCTGCCCCATCTTCCCGAGGATCCGCATCTGCTCTACGCCACGGAGGTCAACGACACCGAGGACGTGCGCACCGGCGTACTCCCGGACGCACACGAGGCCGTCGCGTGCATCACGCACGCGGCGCGCGGCCTGGACCTGGTCGGCATCTGGGCGAGCGGCACCCTGTACTCGGGCTTCGCCAGCAGCGTCGGTCAGCGCAACTGGTACCACACCGCGAGCTTCAACTTCGATTGGAGCTGTCATCATCAGGAGGACAAGGCGGTCAAATGCGCGTACGCGGGTCTGCAGTGGGAGCCGCCGCAGCTCGAGCGCCGCATGAGCGAGGCGAGAGAGCATCTTCGCGTGCTGGAGCGTTCGCCGCGAACCATCCCCGCAGGTCGCTACCGGGCGTATCTGGCCCCCGCCGCTCTGCGCGAGATCCTGCAGATGCTCGCGTGGGGCGGCTTCGGTCTGAAGAGCCACCGCACCGCGCAGACGCCGCTCCTCAAGATGGTGCGCGAGGGGCGGCGGCTGCACCCCTCGGTCACTCTGCGCGAAAACCGACGCGCGGGCCTCACGCCCCGATTCACGCTCAGCGGACACATCAAGGCGGACGAGCTCGTTCTCGTCGAGAACGGACGCTACCGCCATTGTCTGGTCAGCCCGCGCAGCAGCAAGGAGTTCGGTGAACCGGTGAACTCCGGCGCGGAGTTTCCCGAGGCGCTGGAGATGGCAGGGGGTGACGTGCCCGCCGAGGAGGTCCTGGCACGGCTGGGAACCGGTCTTTACGTAGGCAATCTCTGGTATTGCAACTATTCGGATCGCAACGATTGTCGCCTCACCGGCATGACGCGCTTCGCGTGTTTCTGGGTGGAGGATGGGGAGATCCGCGCGCCGCTCAACGTCATGCGTTTCGACGACAGCGTCTACCGGTTGCTGGGCGAGAATCTCCTCGGGCTCACCCGTGAACGGGAGTGGTTTCTCGACACCCACACCTACGGCTCGCGCTCCACCGGCAGCATCCGCCTCCCCGGCGCCGTGGTCGAGGATTTCACCCTCACCCTCTGAGGGGGTCGGACCAACGCAACACACTGTATTAAGAGGGGAAAGCCCGTGATCAGGGGCCCCTTTTAAGCTTAGAAGGCTTTTTTGGCGCCAAAAAGAAGACTGTAAGCAGGCCAACCCTCGGGCTAGAGCGCTCGGTCAGCCCCTGGGCTTAGAGCACTCATTTCAACCCCAAAATGCGCGCTCTAAGGCCCAGAACGCCCCCGGTCGCAATAGAAAAGGGAGTTATTTCAGCGAGTTGCGCGGGTGCGACCCTTGGCGCCTGGGGGCGTAGTGGGTTTCGACGTAGTGGTCGACGATGTTGCGGAACTCGTCGGCGATGTTGTCCCCGCGCAGGGTGACGGTCTTCTTGCCGTCCACGAACACCGGGGCGGCCGGTGATTCCCCCGTACCCGGCAGGCTGATGCCGATGTTGGCGTGCTTGCTCTCGCCCGGCCCGTTCACGACGCAGCCCATCACCGCCACCGACATCTCCTCCACGCCCTCGTAGCGCTCGCGCCACTGCGGCATCTTCTCGCGCAGGTGACCCTGGATGGTGTTGGCGAGCTCCTGAAAGAAGGTGCTGGTGGTGCGGCCGCAGCCGGGGCAGGCGGTGACCAGCGGCGTGAAGGAGCGCAGGCCCAGGGTCTGCAGCATCTCCTGGGCCACGATCACCTCCTGCGTCCGATCGCCGCCCGGCTCGGGCGTCAGCGAGACGCGGATGGTGTCGCCTATCCCCTTCTGCAGCAGCACCGCCATGCCCGCGGTGGAGGCCACGATGCCCTTGGATCCCATCCCCGCCTCGGTCAGCCCGAGATGCAGCGCGTAGTCGCAGCGTGCAGCGAGCTCCGAGTACACGGCGATGAGATCCTGCACCCCGCTCACCTTACAGGAGAGCACGATGCGGTCCCGGGGCAGGCCCAGCGCCTCCGCGCGCGCGGCACTGTCCAGCGCAGAGACGATAAGGGCCTCGCGAGTGACCTCGAAAGCCTCCCTGGGCTGTGCGCGTTTTGCGTTCTCGTCCATGAGTCGCGTGAGCAGGGCACCGTCGAGGCTTCCCCAGTTGACGCCGATGCGCACGGGCCGCTCGTAGCGTTGCGCCACCTCGATCATCGTCGCGAATTGCGTGTCGCGCTTCCTGCCGAAGCCGACGTTGCCCGGATTGATCCGGTACTTGGCGAGGGCCTCAGCACACGCTGGATGCTCGGTAAGGAGCCGGTGACCGTTGTAGTGGAAGTCGCCGATGAGGGGGACGGTGCAGCCGACGGCGTCGAGCCGCTCGCGGATCTCGGGCACGGCGCGCGCCGCCTCGGGCGTGTTCACCGTGACGCGGACCAGCTCGGAGCCTGCACGTGCCAGCGCCTCCACTTGTGCGCCAGTGGCGATCGCGTCGGCGGTATCGGTGTTGGTCATGGACTGCACCACGATGGGCGCACCACCGCCGATGGTGACCGGACCCACGCTGACGCCGACGCTGTAGCGCCGCTGTACTTGGGGATTGCCCGTCATACGGCTCCGAATCTTCTCCGGCCCAAAGCGCTTGTGAGTCTAACGCCGGCCGCTGGATCTAACAATCGGCTCACCGAGCGGCTTCGACGCCGCGGCGTGGCGCGCACGCTGCGGCCACCGGGTCGAAGGGCAGCGCCCTTCCTTCGCGATCCATGCGCCGGTAATGCGCCAGCAGCGCCGGCGCCTCGGGCCTCTCGCCCACGCCCAGCAGCGCCTGCCAGCGCAGCAGCGCCCCGGCGGCCTCGGCCAGCGGAGTCCACCCGTAGACGCCGGCGCTCGCCCGGCGGGCGTACCGAAACGCCCGAAACGCCGTCAACCAGCCGAAGAAACGTTTGCGGAACGTGTCGGGCGACGCGCTGTTGGCGCGTATCTCCGCGACCTTGGCGGCGAAGCCGCTATCCGCGAGGTAGGCGGCGAGGGGCTCCGGCAGCCGCCGCTGCACGATGGCCGCTTCGGCCCCCGCCTGGAGCGCGCCGACGGCGGTGCACAGCGCGCCCAGATCGCGGAACACCTCGGGCGCGTACACCGGGTACTCGTCGCTGCCGCCCCGCAGCCACTCGCGCACGGCCCTGCCTGTGCCGAAGGGGACCCGCTCGGAGGCCCGGGCGGAGGGGATGACCAGCGTGTCGCGAAGCTCGCTGAAGGCGCCCGCACGCATCAGCTTGTGCAGGAAGTAGAAGTCCTCGCCCGCCTTGCGCCGGTTCATCCCGCCCTCGCGCTGGTAGGCGTCGCAGCGCACCGCCATCGCGGAGCCCACCGTGTGGTGAGCGTAAGGGAGGCCGCCGTAGCGCAGCCCGTGCACGCAGTAGCGCAGGTACAGCTCGTAGCGGGAGATACCGGCGTGCGCGGCGTCCGCACCGTCGAGGGGGTGCTCGAAGTGGATGCTGCAGCCGGGCGAGCGTGGGTTCAGGGCGAAGTGGCGCTCCAGAGCCTGCAGGTAGTTCGGCGCGCAGCTACAGTCCGCATCCAGCGACGCGATGATGCCGCGCGGCGCGCCCGCCCGGTGCAGCCGGACCACGGCCTCGTCCATTCCCAGCTTGCGCGCGAGGCCGACGCCGGCATGCCGCGGGGGCAAATCGGGCAGGTACACGACACGGAAAGCGAGGCGGCGATCGCTGCGACGTCTCGCCCACCGGCGCGCTTCCTCGCAGGTGCGGCGGTTGCGTCGGTGGACCGCCTGCGGTGACGCCTGCGAGGCGTTGACCACGACGATGACCTCGGCATCACACGTCGTGCGCCCGCACGCGTGCAGCGCCTCGAGCGTCGGCAGCAGCGCGGGCTCGTCGAAACAGGGGATCACCACCACGAGCCCCAGCCGGGGGCTGGGCGGAGCGGCGATCTGCGCGGGTATCAGTTGATGTTTGCGCAGGTATTCATTAGTTTGCGCACGGGTTCCCGACAATGGCACACCGGGCGTCGTCTTCGGCTCACACGGATGTGTCATTGCAAGACCTGACCCCCTGGGAGCGCTACGGTGACCAGACGTTCCATCGACCTGCCGGTGGCGACCGATCCGGCCTGGGTGCACGTGATCCTCGATGGCTTCGATGCCTTCCTCCAGGACCACGCCAACTGCGAACGCAAGGCCTCGGCGGTGGCCATGAGCCTGGTGGTCAAGTATCCCGACCGCACCGAGATGATCCCCCGGCTCATCGCGCTCGCCCAGGAGGAGCTGGCCCATTTCCGCCGGGTCTACGAGCTCATGGCCGCGCGCGGTCTGCCGATTGTAAAGGACGCACCCGACCCGTACGTCAACGCGCTGCTTCGCCTGCAGCGCAACGGCCGCGAGGCGCGCTTCCTCGACCGCATGCTGATCTCGTCGCTCATCGAGTGCCGCGGCGCGGAGCGCTTCGGCCTGATCTCGGACGCGCTGCGTGACCCGGCGCTCAAACGTTTCTACCGCGCCCTGTGGGCGAGCGAGACCAAGCACGGACACCAGTTCGTGGATCTGGTGCTCTCCTATTTCGAGCGTCATGTGGTGTACGCGCGCCTGCACGAGCTGGCGGCGCGCGAGGCCGAGATCATGCAGGGTCTCGCGTGGCGTCCGGCGCTGCACTGACCCGGCGCGCGATAATTCCCGGCCGACGGCCGCGCCTACCGGCGCGAGGATACGGCGCGCAGCTGGACGCCCTCACGGCTCCGGGTTGCTCACCACCTCGTCGGTCTGCCGCCCGAGGCCGAGCCGGCGGATCTTCTTGTGCAACCCCTGACGGGTGATCCCCAACAGCTCGGCGGCCTTGACCTTGTTGCCGCGGCTCTGTCGCAGAGCACGCTTGATGAGATGGGCCTCGAGCGCGTTCACCCGCACGGGCAGCGAAAGATCGTCCGAAGGCGTCGAGGTCAGATCGCTCGCCTCGTTGCGGATCTCGGGAGAGCAGCGATCGGGGGTGAGCAGCTGGGCCTCGGGGGTGAGCGCCACCAGTCGTTCCACCTCGCGCCGTAGCTGGCGCACGTTGCCCGGCCAGGGGTAGCTCTCGAAGAGCCCCAGCAGCTCGTTGGTCAATCCGGGCAACGGCTTGTCGAAGCGCCTGCACACGTCGTCGAGGAATGCGAGCGTCAGGGGTACGATGTCTTCTTTACGCTCGCGCAGTGGGGGAACCGTGATCTCCACGGAGAACAGGCGATAGAACAGGTCCTCACGGAAGTCGCCGCGTGTGATGGCGTCGCGCAGATCGCGATTGGTCGCGCTGATGAGACGCAGGTCGTAGCGTACAAGCTTGTTGCTCCCGAGGCGTGAACCCTCGCCCTCCTGTATGGCGCGCAGAAACTTCGGCTGCATGGTCATCGGCATGTCCGCGATCTCGTCCAGGAACAGCGTGCCCCCGTTGGCCTCCTCGAAACGGCCCGGGCGGCTGCTGGCGGCACCGGTGAACGCGCCCTTCTCGTAGCCGAAGAACTCGCTCTCCATCAGACTCTCCGGGATAGCCGCACAGTTGACCGCGACGAAACGGTCCTCGCGCCGGTGGCTGCCGGCATGGATCATGCGCGCGATGAGCTCCTTTCCAGTGCCGTTCTCACCCTGTATCACCACGTCGACGGGCGTGGCACTGACCATGCGTACCATCTCCAGCACGTTGCGCATGGCTTCGCTCTCGGCGATGAAACGCGTGTTACCGAGATAGGCGTTGTGATACTGCGTCAGCTCCCGGTCGAGGGCGCTCGAAAGCGCCAGCACCTCGCGATTGATGGAGATGTTGTCCAGCGCCATCGAGAGATAGGCGGCGAACTCCTCAATCATCTCTCCGTCCTTGGGGCCGAAGCGGCCATTGCGCTTGTTCAGAACCTCGATAGCGCCGATCACCCGCTCGCCTATCACGCTCTTGATGGGCGCGCAGATCACGCTGCGGGTCACGAAACCCGTCTTCTCGTCCGCGGTGCGGTGGAAGCCGGAACGGCGATCGAGCTCGTTGTCGATGATGCGCTCGCCGCTGGAGATGACTCCCCCGACCACGCTGCCCTCGAGCGGCGCCTCGATATCACCCTCACCGAGCTCCGTACCGACCTTGGAGAGTATCTGACGAGTGACGGGATCCATGGTGAAGATCGCGCAGCGCTCCGCGTGCAGAAGCTTCGGCACGATGTTCACGTAGAAACGCAACAGCCCCTCGTAGTTGTCCACCGTCCACGCCCGATTGACGTAGTGCAGCCGGACGCGCAGCTCGTCGAGCGAACGTGAGAGTCGGTCGGAAGGTTGCATCCGCAAGGGCTCGTCACCGTAAACGGGGTTTGCACCGAGCCACGCCCGTGGGCATGAGATGGCGTAGACCTGTAACGGCCGTTTACGCTTGCGGTTATCGGCTTACCCCTGGGGTGACATTAGGGTCACCTCGCGTTGCACGACGATGAGAAACGCGTACGCCGATAACGCTCACGACGCTCACGGGACGAACACCGTTCCCGTCTTGGGCCCGCGTTTCTCAGCAGTGCATCAAGCGAGGGCATGAAGATGCCCGTAAGGCGCGCGCAGCCGGTGGAGCGGCGAGAAAAAGCGCGGGCTACTCTCCCCGCAGCGCCAGCGCGGGTGGGGTGCCGGCCATCTTGAGCGCCGGGTAAACACCCGCGATGAGCGCGGCTCCCACGGCGAGGCCAAGCGCCTGCAGGAGAATCACGGGGTCGACGGCCACGTCCAGGCTCCACCCGAAGGAGCGCCGGTTGATGACCAGAATGAGCACGAGCGCCATCACCAGGCCCAGCGGCATGGACAGCAGACCGGCGATGAAGCCCATGATGCCCGTCTGCGTGCTCACCACGCCCCAGACCTGGCCCTGGGTGAGCCCCTGGGCGCGCAGCACCGCCAGCTCGCGTGCGCGCTCGAGCTGTAGCGCCATGAGCGCGCTCAGCACGCCGACGAACGCCACCAGCGTCGCCAGGAGGCGCAGCACCAGCGTCACGGTGAAGGTGCGATCGAACACTTCGAGCGACGCTTTGCGGATGGCGCGGTTGGAGCGGATGCGCACCGACTGACCCCCGGCGGCGGCACTGCGCAACGCCTCCACCAGGCGCTCGGCGTCGACCCCCGAACCCGCATAGATGCCGAGCGACGTGACCCCGGGCGCATCCCAGAACCGCTTGAAGGTGGCGCGGCTCATGACCACGACCCCCTGATCGGAGCCATAGCTCCGGAACACGCCCGCGACGGAAAAGGCTCTGCGTCCGCGATCGGTGTGGAGCGTCACCGTATCCCCCACCCTCGCCCGCCACCGCCAGGCGTAGGGCTCCGACACGAGCACGGCTGCCTCTTCGTCGAACAGCTGCCAGACCCGCTCGGGCGCGCCCTCGATGAAGTGGAACCCCGCGTAGCTCCCTGGCGCCATCTCCAGCGCGATCACCTGCGCGGGGCCCTCGCCGCTCTCCACCGTCACCGCGCGCCGTTTGGCCACGTGCGCGACGCCGGGCACGCGCCCCAGGCGCCCCACCAGATCCTCATCCAGCGTGGCGGAGCCCGCCGGATCGGGCAGTGAGACGTACACGTCTGCGGTCAGGGTCGTGCGCAGCCAGCTCGCCACCGATTCCCGGAAACTGTCCACCATGACACCAACCCCGACTGAGGCCGCGAGCGCCACCATCAGCGCCGCGATGGCGATGGCCGTGCGGCTCAACGTGGCTGCGACGCCGCGCACGGAGAGGGGGCCGAGCGCTCCCGCACAGGCCCGAGCCAGAGGCTGCAGCAACCGCACCAGCAGGAGCGTCACACCCGGGGCCAGGAGCGTGAAGCCGACGATGATGGTGAAGAGCGCCGCGAAGCCGGCCCCCAGCCTGCCGTCGGGCCACGCCAGCAGCGCCGCGCCCACCGCCAGCAGCGCGACGCCGCCGGCAGCGGCCGGCGCCACCAGGCGGTGCGCCCGCGCCTCGATGAGCGAGCGGGCGATGGCGGCGCGGGGGGGGACGCGCGTGGCCTCCACGGCCGGCACCGCGGCTGCCACCACGGCCGCGCCGAGACCGAGCGCCGCCCCCTTCCACAGCACGATAGGGGCGAGGGTCAGCTCCCGCACGTTCAGCGTGAAATAGAGATCGTTGATGGTGCGCGTCACCAGCGCGAGCAACCATTCCGCGAGCACCACACCCAGGCCGAGGCCGAGCAGGGTACCCGCCAGCCCGACCAGCCCCGCCTCGAGCAGAACCAGCCCCAGGATCTGGTGGCGACTCACACCGATGGCCCGCAGCGTGCCGATGAGCGAGCGCCGCTGGATGACGGAGAAGGTCATGGTGTTGTAGATGAGGAACATACCCACTACGAGCGCAAGCAGACTGAGCATGATCAGGTTGAGCTCGAAGGCGCGGGTCATCTCCTGCGCGGTGCGCGAGCGAGCGCCCGTGTTGATCATGGTGGCACCGGGCGGCAGATACTCGCGGATTCGTGCGAGCACCCGCCGGCCCGCCTCGCCCTCGGGCACCATGAGGTCGATGCGGGTGAGTCGCCCGGTCATGCCGAGAAGCGTCTGCGCGGTGGCGATGTCGGCGACGACGAGGTCGTCCAGAGCGCGCCGGGTCGCGGCGTCCGCCGGGTGCACGACGCCGAGCAGGGTGACCTCGAAGCGCCGGCCCGAAGTCTCGAGCACGAACCGCTCGCCCGGTGCGAGCGCGAGCTGCGCGGCGAGCGCGTCCGAGAGCAGCAAGGTGTTGGGCTTTGCGATCAGCCCGGCGGCCCCTTCTCCCTCCTGGGCCGTGAGCCCCTGCAGGTAGGGCCGGAAAGGCCTCTCCGCGAAAGGGTCGACCCCGATCAGCGTGAGCGTGAAACCCGGCGCCCGCGGGGTCGCGACATGGCCCTCGACGACGGGCGCCGCGCGCCGGGTGACGCCCTCGCGGCGCAGGCGCGCGTAAGTCTCCTCGGGAATACCCGAGGGTCCGCCGGTCACCTGGTGGGTGGTGCGTCCGAACACGGCTTCGCGCGAGAGGGCGAAAGCCCGGTGGGCGCTCTCGTTGGACAGGTCGATGGCCACGACCACGGCCACCCCGAGCGCGACCCCCAGCACCGAGAGGCCGAACTGCCACGGATGGCGCAGTGCGTAACGAAGGCTGGCGCGGGAGAGCGTGCTCACGCCGAACGGTTGCCCCGAGCGGGCGCCGTATGCCGCGTCAGGAGCTGACCATCCTCTATCGCCAGCACGCGCTCGGCCAGGGCCGCGGCCTCCGCGCTGTGGGTGACCAGAATCAGCGTCTTGTCGCCATCGCGCGTGAGTCCGGCAAGCAGCGCCAGCACTTCGCGCCCCGTATCCGCGTCCAGGTTACCGGTGGGCTCGTCGGCCAGCACCAGGGAGGGCTCGTGCACCAGCGCTCGGGCGATGGCGATACGCTGCTGCTCGCCCCCCGACAAGCGATCCGGGAACGCCTTCTCGCGCTCCTCCAGAGCCACCCGGGCGAGCATGGCCCGCACGCGCTCGCGCGCGGCGCCTCCAGGCCAGGCGAGAAGCTCCAGAGGCAGGAGCAGGTTCTCCTCCACGGTGAGGGTGGGAATCAGGTTGAAGAACTGGAACACGAAACCGATGCCGCGCCGACGGTACAGGGTACGGTCCCTGTCCGGCAATCGGTTCAACACCGTGCCGTCGAGAGCGACCTCGCCGCTGTCCGGCAGATCGATACCGCTGATCAGGTTCAAGAGCGTCGTCTTGCCGGTCCCGCTGCGCCCCATGAGCGCGGCGAACTCTCCCCGCGCGAAGTGCGCGTGCAGGTCGCGGAAGATGGCGCGGCGGCGTTGGCCTTCCTCGTACGTCTTGGTCACGCCGCGGAGCGCGACGTGGGCATGGCTGGCATCCTTTTCCATGATGAATTCGAGTCAGGGGTCGCCGGCCTTCGGCCCAGAAGTCTAACCACAGAGGACACGGAGGACACAGAGAAAACAAATGGACCGGAAAGGCGTACACATAAAACCACGGAGGACACAGAGGAAAAAACTGACAGGACGTAGGGTGGGCAGAGCCGAGGCGAAGCCCACCATCAGCAGGGATTGAACCGCAGCAGTTCGAGTCAAGCTGACGCCCTGCCACCTTTGTCGGTTTTTTCCTCTGTGTCCTCCGTGTCCTCCGCGGTTCGGCTTTTCGGCTCAGCTCTGTGATTCAGCTTCGCGATTCAGCGACCGCGGGTTTTCCGGACGCTTTCGCCACACCAGGGTACGGTTGTTGGCGGGCATCGGGTAGTCGCGTTCGAGCTCGAGCCCGCCCTCACGGGCGAGGGCATCCACTGCCTCGAAGTCGCGAATGCCGCTCAGCGGATCCCGATGCCGCAACGAGACGTCGAAGCGCGCGTTGCTCGGGCTCGTGTGCTCGCCTCCGTATTTGAATGGTCCGTAGAGCGCGAGGGTCCCGCCCGGGGCGAGGACGCGGGCTATGCCTTCGAACATTTTGACCACGCCGTCCCAGGGCAGGATGTGAGCCGTATTGGCGCTGAAGACCGCGTCCACCGAGCGCACCGGCCAATCCGACTCGTACACGTCCAGAGCCAGCGGCGGGCGCACGTTGGGCAGCGCCGCCTCCGCCATCCACGCGCGGATCCCGGGATGGCTCGCCGGGAGATCGCTCGCATGCCAGGTGAGATGGGGCAGTCGGGCGGCGAAATACACCGCGTGCTGGCCGGTGCCGCTCCCGACCTCCAGCACCTCGCACGCGCTCGCGAAAACCTCCCGCAGGACCGCCAGGAGCGGCTCCTTGTTTCGCTCACACGCTTCCGAGAACGGCTTCACCGCCAGTCCGAGAAAACCTCGCGCTCGCCAGTCGGTGGTCCCTGCCGCGGGGCCTCTGCCCACGCGAACGCACCGGCCGTCGCCCTGCGACGGTCCGCCATTCTCGGGAGGCGCGTCGGAGCGGTCAACTACCGCCGGTCCCACCGCAAAAGTCGTCTTCGCGCATTTCCGGGAACTGCGCTGACCGGCGCCGTGGGAGATGGGTCCGGGGTAATGTGCCGCGCAGTCGCAAGCCCCGCAGGACGGGGCCGAGAGACGCGAGCCCCGGGACCCAGCATCGCCCAGCGGGATTGTCTATCTGGCGGAAACCCACAATGATAGGACTCGTAAGTCGGATGCCGTTGTCCGGCTGGTCAACCGAACCGCCGGGACCCGGAAGAGTCTGAAGAATGATACCCGAGGCGCCGGTTTCCTCTGGTCTGTCAATACCTGAGTGTTTTAGTATAGTATTTGCACTATGACGGTACTGTATCTGCCGGATGAAAGCCGCGCCGAGCTCGAGGCCCGGGTGCGCGAAGGCTACCCGCACGAGACTTGCGGGCTGCTCCTGGGTACACAGTCCGAGGGCAGCGCCCGCGTGGCGCGGGTGACCCAGGCGCGTAACCTGAACACGGCGCGAGCCCACGACCGCTACGAGCTCGACCCGAAGGACTTTCTGGCCGCCGACGCGCAGGCGCGGGCCGACGGGGTCGAGCTCATCGGGGTGTGGCACTCGCACCCCGACCACCCGGCGCTGCCGTCGGAGACGGACCGCGCGGCGGCCTGGCCCGGCTGGTCGTACGTCATACTATCGGTCACCCAAGACGGCGTCGCGGATCTGCGCTCGTGGCGCCTGGACGGCGAGGAATTCGAACCGGAGGCGGTACACCCATGCCCACAGTAACAGTCAGGATCCCGACCCCGCTGCGCTCCTTCACCAGCGGTGCGGACGAGGTGCAGACCGAAGGCACCACCGTCGGTGAAGCGCTGGCGGCACTGAGATCATCCCACGAGGGCCTGGTGGAGAACGTGCTGGCCGCCGACGGCGAGCTCCGCAACTTCGTCAACGTGTTCGTCGGAAGCAACAACGTGCGCTCCCTGCAGGGACTGAAGACGCCTCTGTCCGAGGGAGACGTGCTGGCCATCGTCCCCGCAGTGGCTGGAGGTGCGTCATGAGAGCCAGAGACCGCCGCCTCTCCGAGCTCAAGAACGCCATCCCGGAGATCACGCCGCGGGAAGCGTACGAGCTGCAAACGCAGGGTGCCGCCCTCCTCGACGTGCGCGAGACCGACGAGATCGGCCAGGGCAGCCCGAAGGGCGCGCGGCGCATCGGTCGCGGCTTCCTCGAGCTGCGCATCGAGGAGCAGGTACCGGATACCGAGCAGCCCCTGTTGGTGATGTGCGGCAGCGGGGTGCGCTCCCTCTTCGCGTCGGAGGCCCTGCGCCAGCTCGGCTATCGGAACGTGCACAACGTGGCCGGAGGGTTCAACCGCTGGAAGAACGAGGGCCTGCCCTTCGAGATTCCGCATCTGCTGGACGCCGACGCCCGGGCGCGCTACTCGCGGCACCTGATGATGCCCGAGGTGGGCGAGGAAGGGCAGGTCAAGCTGCTGGAGAGCAAGGTGCTGTGCATCGGCGCCGGCGGCCTCGGCTCACCCGCCGCGTTCTATCTCGCGGCGGCGGGCGTGGGGACCATCGGCATGGTGGATCACGACGTCGTGGATCGGAGCAACCTCCAGCGCCAGATCCTGCACACCGACGAGCGGGTGGGCACTTCCAAGGTGGAATCCGCGCGCACCGCGCTGCAGGCCCTCAACCCCTCGCTCAAGTTCGACGCCATCGAGGCGCGCCTGAGCAGCGACAATGTGGAGGATATCCTCTCGGGCTACGACGTCGTGGTCGACGGCTCGGACAACTTCCCCACGCGCTACCTGGTCAACGACGCCTGCGTGAAGCTCGGCAAGCCCAACGTCCACGGCGCGGTGTATCGCTTCGAAGGCCAGGCGTCGGTGTTCTGGCCGGCGTACCCGAAGCGGCCAGGCCCCTGCTACCGCTGCCTCTATCCCGAGCCGCCGCCCGCGGAGCTCGCGCCGTCGTGCGCCGACGCCGGGGTGCTCGGCGTCTTGCCGGGCGTCATCGGTCTGCTCGAGGCCATCGAAGCCATCAAGATCATCCTCGATATCGGGGATCCCCTGGTGGGGCGCATGCTGCACTACGACGCGCTGCCGGTGCGCTTCATGGAGTTCAAGGTGGAGCGCAATGCGAGCTGCCGGTACTGCGGCGACCACGCCGAGTTTCCCGGATACGTCGACTACGAGCAGTTCTGCGCCGCGGCCGGCGCCTGAGCGGTCGCCGCCTTCCATGAACGACGCCAGCGTCATCACCCGCGGGCACCCGACCGACCTGCTCGGCGCCATCGGCAACACGCCGATGGTGGAGCTCGATGTGGTGCACGAGGTGGCGCCGAACACCCGGCTCTTCGCCAAGCTGGAGAGCGTGAATCCGGGCGGCTCCATCAAGGACCGCCCGTCGGCGCGGATGCTGTCGAGGGCCCTGGACGCAGGGATGTTCGAGGGCGGCCGGCGCCTGCTCGATTCCTCCTCGGGCAACGCCGGCATCTCCTACGCCATGATGGCGGCGGCGATGGGTATCCCGGTGACGCTCATCGTCCCGGGCAATGCCAGCCGCGAGCGCCTCGATCGCATCGCCGCCCACGGTGCCGAGCTCATCCTCACCGACCCCATCGAGGGGTACGACTTCACCCTGCGCGAGGCCGCACGCCTCGCCGAGATACATCCCGAGCGTTACTGGTACTGCAATCAGTACGCGAACGACGAGAACTGGCGGGCCCACTACGAAGGCACCGGCGCCGAGATCCTGGCCCAGGTGCAGGAGCGCGCGGGCGAGGCACCGGATGCGTTCGTGGCGGGCGTGGGCACCGGGGGCACCATCACCGGCGTCGGCCGCCGGCTGCGCGAGGCGCGCCCCGACGTGCGCCTCGCCATCGTCATCCCGGAGACCTTCCCCGGCATCGAAGGCCTCAAGCCCCTCGGCCACCCCGGCGACATCGTGCCCAGGATCCTGGACGAGTCGCTCATCGACGAGCGCTTCGGCGTGACCATCGACGAGGCCCTGGCCATGTGCAAAAGACTTGCGATGCAGGGATTGTTCGTCGGACCCTCGTCGGGCGCCTACGTGCACGGGGCGCTGAAGCTGGCGAGCACCGGGCGTTTCCGAACCATCGTCACCGTGCTCTCCGACACCGGCGAGCGCTACGGCTCCACCGGCATGTGGCACCGGGGCGGCCTCGACGCGTTGCGGTCATCCGAATCCCCTCCCCGTCGCCGCTGATCACAATGATGTCGGCCCCGCGCTCGGCGAAATCGTGCTCAACATGAGAGGCAGGCGGGCCGCGGTCGACGACGCTCGCCGTCACGTTCATGGTCCTGTCCAGCCGGACCAGCCCGTTGCAGAAAGCGTCGCGGGGAGCGGCGCTCCGTAAACGACGTGCAGCGGCTTCGCGCCCTGCGCAGGATCAGCCTTATGACCGCGGGACCAACGGTGCCGAGTGGATGCAAGACGAAGATCCGCCTACGAGCGCCGCGCCTATACCGGAAGCCGTCGTCGGACATTGACGCAAGTCAAGGACGGCTGCGCCAATGGGAGTTCAATGAGAATTGAGGAGCTTGGCCGATCACGGCTTCGGGTCATGGGTGGGCGAAGGACCGACGCTCCTCGGCAAGTCCGGTTGCGGGGTGGAGCTCACGTGATCCGCCGAGAGGCGGACATGGCCCCGTGATCCTGGGGGTGAGGTGATCGCCCCGCCATAAGGTCGTCGGGCCCAGCGCACCAAAGCACTGAATAGGTCCGCGGTTCGAACACGCTCCGGTGATCAAGCGGACGTGCGCCGGCTGCCTTGATCCTCATGCACGACGACGGCCGCCGCTCCGCGTCCCGCAGCAAGAGGAACGGTACCCATGTCAACGATTAATCCTTTGTTTCCGCGCCAGCCCGTCCCCGCCCTCGAGGTCCCCACCGTCGGCGGCGGAACCTGGCGGCTCGCCGACCAGAAAGCGGCGAACTTCACGCTGGTCGTCTTCTATCGCGGCCTGCACTGCCCAATCTGCGCCAATTATCTCGGCGACCTCAACCGCAAGGCCGGCGACTTCGCCGAGCGCGGGGTCGAGATCGTCGTGATCAGCGGCGACGACGCCGATCGCGCCGCCGAGGCCAAGGAGAAATGGGGCATGGACAAGCTCACCGTGGGCTATGGCCTCGACCTCGACAAGGCGCGTGAATGGGGGCTTTACATCTCCTCGAGCCGCGGTAAGACCTCGGTCGGGATCGAGGAGCCGGCGCTGTTCAGCGAGCCGGCACTGTATCTGGTGCGGCCCGACGGCACGCTCTACTTCGGCACGGTCCAGACCATGCCCTTCGCCCGTCCGCGCTTCGCCGACATCCTCCAGGCCCTCGATTTCGTCATCAAGAACGACTACCCGGCGCGCGGGGAGGTCGTCGAGCACGCCTCCGAAGA
>JABAHQ010008747.1_pt1 | contig 88752 bp, 79 predicted proteins | sample 7062091 | NCBI WGS metagenome assembly JABAHQ01 (sample SAMN14534359, study PRJNA622989) | marine sediment metagenome | biome: marine biome [ENVO:00000428]; feature: marine pelagic biome [ENVO:01000023]; material: deep marine sediment [ENVO:00002113] | place: India: Gulf of Kutch | collected...
GTTGAAGAAAGCGGGGTCAATCTCGTCGGGGTATCCGGCTGAACAGTGATGCTACTACTCTGGCTGCTAACACTGCCATCAATCTTCTGCGCCGAAACCGAATAACTTTCCACGACTGTATCAGAGGTGCTAAATGTCCGGGAGCTCTGTGAGTTAAAAAATAAGGTGTCCGCAGAAAATGTTACCCCCGTTCCGGTCGGCGCGCTCAATAAGACCGTATCGCTGTTAACCACCGAATTGCCAAACCCATCAACCGCCGTTAAGGTGTAGGTTAAGGTGTCCCCGGCACGGATGGTCTGGGAAGTGCCCGGTGTAAATCGATAGCTGGCAACACTGCCCGATTGCAACGGCAGCACAAATGTATCTGTGACCGCTCCGATATAAACCTGAATGGTATCCGCCACACTGCTCAGAGAACTGCTGGCTCGATAGTCGGCTTCGCCCACACCATCGCTACCGGTCAAAACAACAATCGAGTCCAGTCCATTGGCGGTAAATCGACCGTCGCCGCCACTGAGCTTCTTAAAGACAATCGAACTGTCCGAATGCACGTTGCCGAATTGGTCTTCCAACCTTGCACGTAATCGGCGGGTGGTGCCCACGGTAATCGTATCTGTGGATGAGAGTACCGTAAACTGACTGGCCGCAGCCGGAGAGACGACGATCTGCCCACTGGTCACACTTAGAGAGCTATTGGAAACATTGACTGCATTAAAGGTAACATTTTCGGCCACAGTATCCATCAACGTAAATGTAGCAGAACTGCTACCGCCAAAGAAAACCGTATCTGTATTAAAAAATGCATTGCTATTACCCGCATTTAATAGAACGGTATCCGAAGTCGCGACCGGATTACCGAATTGGTCTTCGGCATCGATGGTAAAGTCAAGGCTACCGCCGGCGGTCATGCTGGTATCCTGGGAGGGGGTCAGCGTATACTGATCTACCGGCGCTTCCGTAATGGAAAATGTATTGCTGAAGGCAGCGGCATTGGCAATCCCCAACCGGGTGTAAACCCGACCTTCAAAGTTTCTGGTGGCAACATTTTGGGGAATATTGACCCGATAAGTGATCGAGACAGTGTCACGAATGGCTAAGGGAGGGAACTGCACGAACAAGCTATCGGTGGTGTTGTCGTAATACCAGGTGGCAATTTTGGGCAGGGCGGTATATTCATCGGGCGAGGGCGGGGAGGTTGAGTTAGTGAAAAAATAGTTGGTGCCGTCTACCCTGATTGTGTCAATGGAAGTAATCGGATTTGAAAGCGGGTTGGCGATGCCAATGACATCTGCTTTCCCCATACGTTGCAATGAATCCACCGCAATATTCAAATTATTCAATTCTATACGAAATCTCTGACCCTGTTGTCCGGCTGTCACGGTCGTTGGGGTCAGTAGGCTGGAATTCAGCGTCAGCGTTGTATCCGGGAAAAAGAGCACGGCCAGGCTATCGGAAAGATTGGCTTGATTGGGATATGAATAGACCAGGCTATCGGAAAACGCCGGTGGCGAGGACATGCGCAGCCCCACTGTCGCGCTCTCGCCTCTCTCAGGGAGACCGGTTCCTAATGAGAGATACTGGAGTTTAATAATATTAGTTGTTTCATGTAGTATAGCTTCAAAGGTTAATAAAGATCCTCCCACTCCTTTAATTTCCATGTTGCTGAAGCCAATGACAAATCGTTGATAGGGAGAGGAAGATGGTCCCACAACCTTTGTATAAATGGCCGATGAAGAGGTTAATGTCAAATCATCCCAAAATACGGCAATTAAGGAGTCGGGGGAGGTGTTTAATTGCAGACTATCATTCTTAAAAAAGCTTGAATCGATACCAGAGAAAGTAAGATAACCATTGCTGCTGATATTAACAGAAGTGAAAGGAATATCATAGAAGTTGAATGTGAAAGGAATTGTTACTGAATATACCGTATCATCATCAGTCGGAAATCCAATCTGAGTACCACCATCAAAGGCGATCCATTCAAAATCCGCATCCTGCTTATCCGCCCAGCTCATTCCGGCAGCTGAGGGAGTTGAACTTTGACCAGCGAATAAAATTGTGGACGACAAAAATAAAAATGCCCACAAGAAAGAAAATCCGCTCCCGATAGTTTTCATAGCATTTTCCATCTCTATTTACGCTCAATATTCACAAGTTTTATGTTTTGCCAATTAATCTGTTGAGAATTAAGCTCTTGTGTATTCTTGCGGATCATAAGTTTAGAGGGTAGTGATTTTGGTCTGGTCGCTACTATTTTGATTTTTATTTGAGACTCCGGGGAAATGCGGGATACAATGCCACTCATGTTAATGGACAGTTGACCACTTTCCTCCTCATCAAACCAGTGGACAACACCGGCTTCGTTAACAACTTTCTTACTGCGTTGCATCCAGACAATTTTATTATCTATGGTCATTTTTACCAGGGTCCAATTCTGTTTTGTACTGTCATCGATCACCAGGTGCAAATTATCCGGCGCATTCTGAGCGGAGGAGATGAGTTCATTGCCGATAAGCGTCAATACAATACCCTCTGTCAGCTCATCTTTATTCACTTGAAGGGATTCTTGAGCCATTAAAGAAACTGTAAACACAAATAACCATAAATGTAGAACTCTGGCTGAAATTCTGATCTCAGCACTCAATTTTTTCATCATTAACTTCCTGTAGTTTTTTTGCGTTAGGAAAGGGGTGAAAAGAAAAATTGAAATCAACTAAAATAGATAGCCAAAAAATCGTGTTATCATGAGAATGCCCTGCTGTCTTAGATAGAACATTCCTGAAGAAACTGTCATGAAATAACGTGCACGGGTATTGTCCGATATTGTTAAAGACCATTTAAAAGCTCTGTTCATTTAAGCATGTTTTATAAAGATGTAAAATATCCGCTAACCTCCCCTGAGGTGGTGACAGTAATCACAACTACTATTGTATTGTTAGAATCCTGACGCGAACCTCTTAAGGCAAAAATTAGATGATATTGTTAATAAGAGCTAAAAATTCACGTCCGTCATTTTCCACCAAGCGTAAATTTTTAGCCGCCTTTTCAAAATTGGGATTAATTCGCGTCGCATCGCGGAAATTTTCCAATCCTTTTAAAAAGAAATGTCGGCATTGCATCAAATGGATTAAGGCCAAATAGTGCCACAGGTCTGGATAAGAAGGATTCTTTTGCAATGCGGCGGATATCTTTTCTTCATAGCTGTTAAGAGATTCCGCCGACATCTCCTCATCGCTGTAAAAAAGCCGGAGATAAAATTTGTATCCAATAATTTCGGGGGGCATATGACGGATGTAATTCGTTTCTCGATAGTCATGGACTAACTTTAAAGCCTTTTTAATGGCTAACTTATTCAATACCCTATTTAACAAGCTACTTTGCTTACGGTCTTCTGCGTTTCCGAAATTATCAATTTTCTTTAGCAATATTTTCAGAAAGCTGATACGCTTTTTGATTTCCTGTTCCTTTTTCTCTCCTTTTAAAGAGACCATTCGCTGCAATATGGCCTCGATCAAATTAAAGTATGCCTCTATGTAAGCATTATTATATTTTAAGGCTTGCTTAAAATATTGAAAGGCTTGTGAATGCTTTTTCTTTTCTAAATTTATCATCCCCAACAGATTATACATATCCGGATAATGGAAATTTTTTCCGGTAATTTCAGAGAGCAGTTCATAGGCTTTGTTGTAGCGTTTTTGCAAAAAATAAGCCCGTGCTAGATGGATATAGCTGCCATAGTAATTTTTATTAATCTCAATCGACGCTTGTAAGTGGCTTTCTGCTTTATCAAACACATGCATGTATAAAAAAACCAGGCCGATCTTTTCATGTGCGGTGGCATTTTTCTCTCCGAAAATTTGTTCGGAGATTTCGAACAGGCTATCAATTTCTTCAATCATTGATTGGTGAACCTGATCCACTATTTTACGAAGACGGCTATCAGGCCCGACATCCTGATTAAAATTTCGTCTCTCATATTGATAATTTTCCACAAATAGTAATCGCCCCTTTTCGAAAACCTCCGCACGGATTAAGCCTTCATCCACCAGTGTGGCAGTTTGAATATGAAAGTCACGACTATCAGTGGAAAAATTTTGATTTAATCCAATATCCGCCATAGCAAGAAAATTTGAAACGCCAATTTTTTACAGAATATTAAATATTTAAACCATTTTCATGTATATTCAGGTAACTACTTATCAAATTATCGAAATAATATTAAAAATCTTTGATACAAACCTCACAAATCCCGAAGGAAATTATGATTCCGGTAAGCTCAAATCAGAAGTGGACGGTTATCGATTGTTTCTGGAACGCGTCACTGTTGCCAGGAACACCTGCATTGCTTTGTTGGCTGCTGAGACGGTTTTTAATGTTTGAACCAACGGCTTTTCGATCTGATATTTTATTCTCTTCTCTATCGTCACCACATCATCAACCATACCTCTCACCTGCTCGACGGCAGTACTCAGAGATTTTACCTGCTGGCGGCTGGCAATCAAAATGGCGGAAAGATTGGTAGCAATCTCATCCATGTTTGCCAGGATGCCTGGTAGATGTCTATCCAAATTTGCTGAAACTTCCTCGATTTTTTGTGCGGAGCGACGAAATTGAACGATGGTTGGGACTAAAAATGCCACCAGTATCAGGATCGCCATACTAACAATCAAAACACTAATTTCCCATATCATCTCTCGTTCCTTCTATATTGCGCGACAGAACTGTTTTGTAATGGCTTACGCCTATTTAAATTCGACGTCTATTTTACAGTCGCCACAAAGCGATAATGCTTAACCGACAACCTTATTTTTCCTCTTTCTTGTTGCCTTGCTCTCCCTTTGCGCCTTCGCTTTTCTGTTCAGGTGTCTTTGGGGATTTGGTCTCTTCTTCGCTTTCTTGCTCAGGCTTGGCCTGTTCTTCTTTTTGACTCTCTTCTTTAAAAACCCGTCTTGCAGAATCAATTGCTTCTCTTAGTCGACCTTTGCTTTGCTCCACACTTTCCTTGCCCTTACCGACCAAATCATCCATCATTCCTTCAACTTCTTCGGCTTTTTGTTTCGCATCAGTCTCAAAATCTTTTATGCGAGAAACCGTTTTTTCGTAGGATTGACGGGCTTTTTTCAATGTATCATCATATTCCTCTTTGGCCCGGCCATAAATATCTTCCACTTTTTCACCGACTTCTTCCCGGGTTTCTCTGCCGCTCTTGGGAGCATACAAAAGTGCGGTGATGGCGCCAATAGCGCCTCCAATGATCATGCCTGTTATGAGATCAAATGTACGATGATCCTTAGCCATAGTAAATCCTCCTCTTCTATATTTGATTAGTTGCTTTTACTAATAATTTACTTACCAAATTAACAATTGTTTTGGGGGAGATTAAACAAAAAATTAATAAATTTTCAGAATACAGGGACTTTCGTCGCGACGGGACGGTGGTCCGATACCTCATTTAAATAAGCACTAAATTGTTGATCGATCTTAAGAATTTTAGCCGAAATATCAGGATAAGTGTTCTCAACCGAAGCGGTGATTAATATATGATCGATTAACGAACGGAAATTGCCCCCAATGTATGAAAATTCGGTTGAACTCCCCTTGAAAGGTTCGGTGAGAAACTGATAGCTTGAACTATCCTCTAAAAAGGGTCGGAAGACATTGTCAGTGCCACTATCATCTAACAGGTCATTCCAATCACCGGCAATGATGTAGTCCGGATCACTGCCAGATTGTAATTGGGACGCCACATAGTTTTCTAATTTCAGGATTGCCCGTTGGCGTCGGGCTCTGGAATCGGGATCGTCAAATGCCTTCAAATGAAGGACAATTAAATTAAAATCAAAAATTTGATTATTTTTCTCGGCTTTAACGCTTAATACATACGGTGGCCGTCCTGCAAAATCATTATCACCGACAAACAGGTGCGTATCGGCCAACACGTCAACAATTGATTTTTTGTAGATGATCCCGGTTTTTAGAAACGAAGCTTCATCGTTTAACCTGCCATCATATTGATTCAAACTATCCACGACATTGATACTATCCAACATTCTCTGAAAATCAGCATTATCCGTTATTTCCTGAACGGCGTAAATATCAATTTCCAAATCCAGTATAATTTCCGTAACATCCGAGACAGTTTTATTGTGCATGGGGAACATCTCAATATTCCAGGTAGCAATTTCTAAGGTATTGCGTTCTCCAAATTGTTCAATATCAATACGGTCATCCTGGCTTAATTCTTCGGCAGGGTCGTTAACCCGCTTATTACAGCCAATTAAGATTAGCATGAACACCAGCAGGGAGAGGTATTTATAAATTGGAAGCATAAATTGATCCTAGATGGGTGATGGTAAATGATTCAGGTTGAAACGTCATTGCAGCCTAATTAGTCATGTCGCAATGACGTGGTGTCAATTGCAGCTATTTCAAGACGTGCCTGCCAGTGCGTCGCACGCAGCCAGGAACTACTGAAAGCGCTATTTATCGGTCAGCCAATCAGTTCTTTCTGAGAAAAGAAAAAATTGATTTCTGTTTCGGCTGTGTGTGGCGAATCAGAGGCATGCACGCAATTCATTTGAATATTTTTTCCAAAATCCTTACGGATGGTTCCTTCAGCGGCTTCATCAGGATTTGTAGCACCAATAAAATTTCGAAAATCCTTAATGCAATTTTCTTTTTCCAGCACCATGGCTACCACAGACCCACTACTGATATATTCCGTCAATTCACCATAAAAGGGGCGTTCTTTATGAACAGCGTAAAACACTTTTGCCTCTGCTTCACTCAACCGTGCCAACTTTAATGCTTTTATTCTAAATCCAGCTTTTTCAATTCTCGAAATAACATCACCGATGTGATTTTCAGCCACACATTCCGGCTTAATCATGGTGAATGTCCGTTCCATCTGTTTTCCTCCTGACTTTTGCCGATTAATGATTCGTTTCGATTGTGCCTTATTAATTTGTTAGAGCCAGATCAACACTAGTACTGAGCTTTTGGAAGTGTATGCGTAATTTGTTACTTCTGAAGTACATCTTCCACGGTTTTACCAATGACAGCGGGACTGTCGCAAACCGTGATACCGGCCGCTTTCAGCGCTTTCATCTTCTCCGCGGCAGTGCCCTTTCCACCGCTGATAATGGCGCCAGCATGTCCCATCCGTTTCCCGGGTGGAGCTGTCTGTCCGGCAATAAAAGCAATTACCGGTTTATTAAAATTTTCTTTTATCCATTCTGCGGCCTCTTCTTCCGCCGTTCCGCCAATCTCGCCAATCAAAACCACCGCCGCGGTCTGGTCATCATCTTTAAAAAGTTTCAAGGCATCAATGAACCGGGTACCAATAACCGGATCCCCGCCGATCCCGATACAGGTTGTTTGTCCCAATTTCGTTTCAGTTAATTGATAAACCGCTTCATAAGTCAGCGTACCGCTGCGGCTTATCACCCCTACTTTTCCTTCCTGATGAATGAACCCGGGCATAATTCCCACTTTACACTTTCCCGGTGAGATCACCCCCGGACAATTGGGGCCGATTAAACGAGTTGGTGTTTTTTGTAAGTAATTATAAACCTTAAGCATATCCTTTGCCGGAATTCCCTCTGTAATACAAACCACAGTGTCAACTTCCACATCAGCAGCTTCATAGATGGCATCCGGGGCAAAATGCGGAGGGACAAAAATTACCGACACGCTGGCACCTGTCTCCTGTACGGCTTCGCTGACAGTGTTGAAAATCGGGATAGAATCCTGAAATCGGGTGCCGCCTTTCCCCGGGGTCACCCCGGCAACAACAGTCGTGCCATAGTCTATCATCTGCATGGTATGGAAAGAGCCTTCTTTTCCGGTAATGCCCTGAATTAACACTCGCGACGTTTCATCGACAATAATACTCATGTTTTCTCCTCATTTCTTTCAAACATTTTGTTTCCAATGTATTATGTGACCAAATCTAAATCAGACTCACTACTTTTCTGGCAGCTTCTTCCAGTGTGGAAGCGACTTCAAAGTTCATTGCCGATTCTTTTAACATTTTGCCGGCCTCTTCGGCATTAGTACCGGCCAGACGAATCACCATGGGCACATTGATGTCGATTGATTTTGCCGCTTCGATGATCCCCTGGGCAACGCGATCACAGCGGACAATTCCGCCAAAAATATTGATTAACACTGCTTTGACATTGGAATCGGATAGTAAAATTTGGAAACCATTGCGGACGGTCTCCACGTTGGCACCACCGCCAACATCTAAAAAATTGGCTGGCATTCCACCGGCTAATTTTATGATGTCCATGGTTGCCATGGCTAATCCGGCCCCATTGACCATACAGCCAACATTGCCATCCAGCTTGATATAATTTAGATCAAATTCCGAGGCTTTAACCTCTAATGGATCTTCTTCATCAGTATCGCGCATCTCCGCAATATCCTTGTGACGATAGAGTGCATTATCATCAAAATTAATTTTGGCATCCAGAGCAAGCACTTCGCCGGATTGGGTGACCACTAATGGATTGATTTCCGCCAACGATGCATCGGTGGCCAGATAAGCATTGTATAATGCCAGAATAAATTTGGCGCAATGCATAATCTGGTCTCCCTTTAGCCCTAAACGAAAGGCGATGCGCCGGGCCTGAAAAGGCTGCATATCGGTTTCGGCTGAGATGTATTCTTTAACAATTTTCTCAGGTGTCTCCGCCGCCACTTTTTCAATTTCCACGCCACCTTCGGTAGATGCCATGACAACCAATTTGGAGAGGGCGCGGTCTAACACGATACCCAAATAAAGTTCTTGTTCAATATTAACACCTTCTTCAATCAACACTTTTTTCACCTCTTTACCTTCCGGCCTGGTTTGATGCGTAACTAAGTTCATTCCGATCATTTGTGTGGCCAGTTCGCGCACCTCGATGGGGCTTTTGGCTAACTTTACCCCACCACCTTTTCCTCTTCCACCGGCATGGATTTGTGCTTTGACCACAAAGACGTTAGTGTCTAATTCCCGGGCGATTTTTTCGGCTTCTTCCGCTCTAAACGCAACCTGACCGCGAGGAACTGCCACGCCATACTGTTTGAGAATCTCCTTTGCTTGATATTCATGAATGTTCATAAACGTTCTCCTGATAATTTTAAAGTTCTGAAATGATTAAATCTGTTTTCCCGGGCATAATATGAGATGGGGATTGACCTTAATGCTGTTAATAGCAGCCGATACAAAAAATTAATGAACAATAGATAACCTCTTCACATTTTCACTATTGAAACAGTGCTGTCTTTATATAAACTTTAAATTTATAGTTTCAGAACCGTTGTTCCAACAAAATCCTATTTTTAACCCAGCCAGCCGATTAACTTCTTGTAATCACTGTTCCGGCCCGATTATTGGCCGCTTCGACCGATCTTTCAATCGAGGTAATCACCACTTTTTGACCACCGCCTTCCAGAAAATTTATAGCTGCTTCTATTTTAGGGCCCATATTGCCGGGTGGAAAGTGTCCTTCTGAAAAGTACTTTTTAGTTTCTTCTAAGGTGATGTTATCTAAAAACACTTGATCAGGCTTTCCGAAATTTAGCGCAACTTTTTCCACAGCAGTAAAAATCATTAATTCTTCAGCCGCAACGTTGTTACCAACCACCGCCGAGGCCAGGTCTTTGTCTATTACAGCGTCAACTCCTTCCAGCCAGCCATTTTCCTCAATATAGACCGGAATTCCACCTCCACCGGCAGCAATGACGATGATCTCATTATCCAGCAGCAATTTAATCGTGTCTTTTTCTACCGCCGCCTGCGGTTTCGGAGAGGGAACGACCCGTCGCCAGCCCCGCCCCGAATCTTCTTTAATCACCCACCCCCGTTTGTGTCCTAATTCATCAACCTGCTCTTTTTTATAAAAGGGCCCCACAAACTTTGTGGGAGTTTTTAATGCCGGATCATGCTTATCCACAATCATTTGGGTGACAATGCAGGCGACTTCTCTCTGCAATCCCATGTCGTGTATCTCATTCTGTAAACACTGCTCGATCATGTAGCCCATCCCCCCTTCCGTGTCGGCCACGATAATGCCTAAGGGCAAGGTTGGCACCTGATGAGAGGCAGCTTCCACCCGGATTAAATAGTTTCCTACTTGCGGTCCGTTACCGTGGGTAATCAATAACCGATGCCCCTTTTTGATAAGCTGAAGAATTCCTTCCAGGCTCCGCCTGGTATTCGCAAATTGATCGTAGATATTACCTTCTTCAAATTGCTGAGAAATAGCATTGCCTCCAAGCGCCACAACTATCGTTTTTTTTTTGTCAGGCATAAAATGTTCCCGCATATTTCGTGATTCACAAAACTTATGATAATTAAAAATTTCCAAAAAATGAGAAAGCCAGACCAAATCGTCTGACTTTCTGAATGAGAATTAAACGACTTTATAGAAACTTTCTAAATAAATCTATTCAGAACCTCGGTCAAATCAGGTTTCCCGATCTCCTGAAGTTCGTAGGTAACCCGCAGAGCCGGTTTGTTTAACTTCACCAATTTACGCAAATCAATAGGCGTACCAATAATCACCACATCACACTCCGTATTATTGATAGTCTCTTCCAAATCCTTGATTTGCTGTTCGCCATAGCCCATCGCTGGCAATAGCTGGCCAATATCCGGGTATTTTTCAAAAGTTTCGGTAATAGTCCTGACGGTATATGGTCTTGGATCGATGATCTCCGAGGCGCCAAATTTTTCAGCGGCTACCACTGCTGCGCCATAGGCCATCTCGCCGTGAGTTAAGGTAGGCCCGTCTTCGACAGCCAAAACCCGTTTGCCTTTAATTAAATGATAATCATCTACAAAAATGGGGGAGGCGGCATCAACCACCATCGCTTCCGGATTGGTTGCCTGAATGGACTCTCGGACGGCAGTCACATCTTCCGGATCGGCTGTATCGATCTTATTGATTACCAGCACATCCGCCATTCGCAAATTTGCCTCTCCGGGATAGTAATACAATTCGTCCCCGGGACGATGCGGATCGACTACTGTGATATGCGAATCAGGTTGATAGAAGGGCATATCGTTATTGCCGCCATCCCAAACGATAATATCCGCCTCCTTTTCTGCCTCTCGTAAAATCGCTTCGTAGTCTACGCCGGCATATATCACATTTCCACGAACAATATGAGGTTCATATTCTTCTCGTTCTTCTATGGTACAGTTATGTTTATCCAAATCCTGAAAAGAGGCAAAACGCTGCACACGCTGTGTCACGATATCCCCGTAAGGCATGGGATGACGAATAGCGACGACTTTCTTGCCAGCTTTCTGTAGCAATTCAACTACTTTGCGGGTTGTTTGACTTTTGCCGCATCCGGTACGAACAGCACAGACGGCAACTACCGGTTTAGTAGATTTTATCATTGTTCGGGTAGGTCCCATCACCTTAAAATCCGCACCGGCACTATTAACGATTGCAGAACGGGACATCACATAATCATATGGTACATCCGAATAAGAAAAAACAACTTCATCAACGTCAAATTTTTTAATTAAACCCGTTAATTCGCTCTCCGGATATATATTGATGCCTTCCGGATAAAGTTTTCCTGCCAGTTGCCCCGGGTATTTGCGCCCCTCAATATTTGGAATTTGAGTTGCTGTAAATGCAACGACCTCATAGTCTTCATTGTCACGAAAGAATGTGTTGAAGTTGTGGAAATCTCTCCCGGCAGCGCCCATAATGATGACCTTTGTCCGAGCCATAATTAACTCCTTTTTTTGTTAAGCTCTGTGGTTACAATCTCATGCTAAGTTACATCCATACTTCTATCTTTTTATCTTAAGGGATAATAAAGGGAAGGCATATTCAGCTAAATCCATACCAATGCTGGCAGGCAATAACGTATGAAGTTTCTATAGTAAGGACATTGATCATGCTCTTATAAAATGGTTTAACGTCTCAGGCAATAAAAAATAGAAGAGGATGCTTACTCATCCACATAGATGATGCCCTGACGTTCGCACCATTCGATGGCCTGTTGTCTTAGCATCTGTTCACGGTACTGGTACCATTTGTCAGCAAGTCCAAAGCGATAGATTTTTTCCTTGAAACGCTGGTAAGCATCCCGGTGATGAATTTCCTCACACATCATATCATGGAGCTTTTCTTCCTTTATCCCATTGCAAAAATTTTCCATCAGATTCAATTCGTTAATTTCCAGACGTTGAGGCATAAGGATGTACTCATCGGAACAAACTTCTTCTCTTGATTTTTCTAATATCTCATCCTCCAATTCGGAGAAATCCTCCCGATCCTCTCCCGGTTTCGTTTCCTCTTCCGCCTTTGCCGGAAGCGTGACCACTTCTCCGGTTTTGGTATTGAGATAAATTTCCGTATCTCCGGAGAGAAATTCAAGTGCCTCGATGATCGCTTTAATTCTGACCGGGCGTTTCATGGCTATCTCCAGCTATTTTTCCTTTGCCTTATTTAAAAGTAAATATACTCTGCAACTCCGTGAAAGGCCAATAAAACTCAAAAGATCGTGCAGATTTTTTTTCATATCGAGTGAAACTTTCCGCTTTAACGGTGTTCTTTTTTATGAAATCTGTGCCTGAAATGTCAAGAATGCAATGGTATTCAGACTCGTTCAGACCGGTACGCTTCTGCATAGATGATAAAGCTCAGTTTTTACTCCGATTTTTCACTGGCTTGAATAATTTGGAGAAAATCATTTGCTTTCAGGCAGGCACCACCTACCAGAGCGCCATCGAGATCCGGCTGAGCAAGTAAGTCCTTGGCATTAATGGGTTTTACGCTTCCGCCATATAGGACGGTCATCTTTTTACCGATCCCATCTTTAAAAATCGCATCCAAAATTTCCCGGATAAATTGGTGCACTTCCTGAGCCTGTTCCGGCGTCGCGGTCTTACCAGTGCCAATCGCCCAAACCGGTTCATATGCAATAATAATATTTTTTAAATCGGCAGAATCAAGATCCTTCAGATCCCATTCCAATTGATTCACTATGATCTCTTTGGTTAAATTTTGTTCTCTTTCTTCCAAACTTTCCCCAATACAATGAATCACTTTCAATTTATTTTTCAGGGCAACTTTTATCTTTTTATTAATTGTGGAAGCATCCTCTTTAAAATACGTGCGCCTCTCCGAATGGCCGATAATAGTATACCTGGCCCCGGCACTTTTCACCATTTTTGCTGAAATCTCACCCGTGTATGCCCCTTCCTCCTCCCAGGCAATGTTTTGCGCACCAAGTTCGATATTGCGGTCTTGCAACGCATCGCGAATTGCAGTCAAAGAAGTAAAAGGAGGGCATATAATTATTCGAGTTTGGGTCGGTGGATTTTTTGCCAGTTTAGTTTGCAACTGTTCAACTAATTTTAATCCTTCTGAAATGGTTTTGTGCATTTTCCAATTGCCGGCAATGACTTTTTGTCGCATTCCTTCTCCTTGGTTAATTATTTATCGGTTAGGGCAGCTACACCCGGTAAGGTTTTTCCTTCTAAAAATTCCAGTGACGCACCGCCACCAGTTGACACATGAGATAATTTACTTTCAAGATCAAATTTCTTAACCGCTGCAGCGGAATCGCCGCCGCCAACAATTGTGGTCGCGCCTTTACCGGTAATTTCAGCCAGGTAGCGGGCAATTTCTTCGGTTCCGTGAGCAAAATCCGCTATTTCAAAAACACCCATAGGACCGTTCCATACCACAGTTCTGGCCTTTGCCAGAATTCCCTTGAATTTTTCAATTGTCTTTTCGCCGATATCCGCACCCAACTTATCCTCAGGAATTTCATCAACCGGGACGGTTTGGGTAGAAGTATTAGCTTCAAGCTTATCTGTAACCACAACATCAACAGGTAACTGAAAATCAGTTCCCTGTTGCTGAGATTTGCGTAAGAGTTCTTTGGCCATATCCAGCCGATCTTCTTCCAGAATGGATTTTCCAATCCCCCAGCCATGCGCTTTGAAAAAAGTAAACATCATCCCGCCGCCAATGATGAGGGTATCGGTTTTTCCCATCAGATTTGCCAGCACATCGATCTTTCCTGAGATTTTGGCGCCACCCAATATGGCCACATAGGGACGTTGTGGATTTTCAATCGCTTTGCTGAGATATTCTAATTCTTTTTGCATCAGATATCCGGCAGCACATTGATCAAAATATCTGGCCACACCTTCGGTGGAGGCATGCGCGCGATGGGCAGTGCCGAAGGCATCATTGACATACACCTCACAGTTTACCGCAAGTTGGCGGGCAAAATCGCCATCGTTATCCGTCTCTCCCTTATGAAAGCGTAAATTTTCCAGAAGTAGTACATCGCCATCTTTCAATTGTTTTTTCATTTCATCCACATCCGCTCCGATACAATCCGAGGCAAAACGCACCTCTTTATTTAACAACTTTGTTAAGTGATCGGCCACTGGCTTTAATGACATCTCTTCTTTAAACTGGCCTTTGGGGCGTCCGAGATGTGAACAAAGGATTGCGCGGCCGCCATCGTTAATAGTTTTTTGAATGGAAGGCAATGCGCTGCGAATTCTCAAATCGTCGGTAATATTGCAATTTTCATCTAAGGGGACGTTAAAGTCAACCCTCATTAAAATGTTTTTTCCTTTTAAATGCAGATCATCAATAGTCAATTTCGCCATCGTATCTTCCTTATTTAAGATATGTTTTAATAACTCGGCAAATTAAACCGAGGGGATAAACCATAGATCAATAGAAGAAAAATGCCCCCGTCGAATAACAGGGGCATTCCTTTTAACGATTTAAAGTGAAGCCATTTTCCTGAGAATATCGACCGTTCGTTTGGAATAACCCCATTCATTATCATACCAGGATATGACTTTCACTAAATTGTTATCCATCACCTGAGTGGATAATGAATCAAAGATACTGGAAGCGGGATTATCCACAATATCAGACGAAACGATCGGATCTTCACAATATTCCAAATATCCTTTCAATGGGAGATTTTGCGAGGCCGCTTTCATTGCCTGGTTAATTTCTTCGGCGCTGGTATCTTGGTTTAATTCGGCGACCAAATCAACCAGAGACCCATCGGAAACCGGTACCCGCATGGCGATTCCATCTAACTTTCCTTTCAGATCAGGAATAGCCAATCCCACCGCCTTGGCAGCGCCGGTGGTGGTGGGAATAATATTACTGGCGGCAGCCCGAGCGCGACGCAGGTCTTTGTGCGGTAAGTCCAAAATCCGCTGGTCATTGGTATAGGCATGTATGGTGGTCATCCAGCCTCTTTTGATACCAAATGTATCATGCAATACTTTGGCGACCGGGGCCAAACAATTGGTTGTGCAAGAGGCATTGGAAACTAGGGTGTGCTCGGGTTTTAAAGTATCATCGTTCACGCCCATTACCACTGTATTATCCAGCTCGCCCTTCGCGGGTGCAGTTAAAATCACTTTACTGGCTCCCGCCTGTTGATGAAGACTCATTTTTTCACGATCCCGGAAAATTCCAGTCGATTCAATCACAATATCGACACCTAAGTCTCTCCAGGGCAATTTGCTGGGATCTTTCTCCGCAAAGATTTTAACCTGTCGTTTACCGGCAATCAAGGTATTTCCCTCAGCCTTTACCGGGACAGGATAGCTTCCATGAACAGAATCATACTTTAATAAGTGGGCCAGTGTAGATGCATCGGTAATATCATTAATTGCCAAAACTTCAATATCTGAATCTTCTTGCATTCCTTTAAAGACCAAACGCCCGATGCGACCAAATCCGTTAATTGCAACTCTAATAGCCATAATCCACTCCTCTCGAAGTTTAGGTTTTCATTTACAGATTGTGAGACTCATTACCTTTCAAAACAATTTTTGATAATGATGTCAAGGATACTGTCCGGTCATCAAGTCCGGATCTGTTTACCCTTTTTGAGTAAATATTTAAATTTTAATATATAAAATAGCGTTGGGATTTAGCAAGTGTCTTTTACTTTTACCAATTTAACAAAACTATTTATTTTCCTTAGACTTAGCAGAATGTCTTCAGGCAGATGGAACTATCTAAATGAACCATTATTTAAAACTTTTCCTGTATTGACATAACGGTGAATTCGCTTGATTATATTACAGTTGCAGAGTACATTTTTAAAATTATAATCTATAAAAATAATTAAATTAGCAGAATATATGAATCTTTTAATCAAACGCGCCACCATTATTACCCAAAATAAAGATCGTCAAATTTTTAACGGTGATATACTAATTGAAGGGAATAGTATAAAAGAAGTTGCTGCCCATATCAAAAATCCGGGTATTGATGAAGCGGACTTCAACGGCTTAGCAGTTCTGCCCGGATTCATACAGACTCACGTGCATTTATGTCAGGTTTTATTCCGCAATTTAGCCGACGATCTGGAATTATTAGATTGGCTACAACAATATATCTGGCCAATGGAGATGTCCCATACACCGTCTTCACTCCGGGCTTCGGCTCGGTTGGGTCTATACGAAATGTTAACCAGTGGGGTGACGACCATCCTTGATATGGGAAGCGCCAGCCACATGGATACCATTTTTGAAGAAATGGGAAAATCCGGGATGCGTGGCTTCAGCGGAAAAGTGATGATGGATTACGGCAGTCAACCTTATCGCGAAACTACGAAGGAAGTGTTACAATCCACTGAAGGGCTCATCAAAACCTGGCACAAATCAGAAACAGGTAGAATTCAATATGCGTTAGCTCCTCGTTTCGTGCTTACCTGTAGTGATGCCTTATGGAAATCAGTGGCCGAACTTGCCCAAGATTATGATTTAATTATTCATACCCATTCTTCTGAAAATAAAAGTGAATTAAGATTGGTAAAAGAGCAAACCGGTTTCTCAAATGTTGAGTTTTTTATAAAGTCAGGACTGGCCTCGGCCAAACTTTGTCTGGCCCATTGCATTTGGGTAACCGAAAAAGAAATGGAATATTTAAGTGATTATACAATTAATGTTCTTCACTGTCCGGCAGCTAATCTAAAACTGGGCTCCGGATTTGCCCCAATTCCGGCCATGCTCAAGAAAGATATTAATGTTTCACTTGGTTCCGACGGTGCACCCTGCAATAATAATTTGGATATTTTGATGGATATGCGCCTGGCGGCACTAATCCATAAACCCAATTTTGGCGTCACATCGATTACCGCTCAGGATGTTTTGGACATGGCGACCATCAATGGGGCCAAAGCTGTCGGTCTGGAGGATAAGATTGGCAGTATTGAACCTGGAAAATTCGCTGACCTGACAANNCTGACAATACTTAATCTTAATAAAGTTCACTTATCACCTGCCGATAATGTTATCTCTCAAATCGTGTATTCGGCACAGTCCAGAGATGTTCAACATGTTATGATCGACGGTGAATGGACGGTTCAAGATGGTAAACCGATAGCCTATGAGGAGCTAGAAATTATAGATGACGCCAGGCGGGAATGTGCTGATTTGTTGAAGCGAATCAAAAAATATTAGTCTGTTCAATTCTACCATTCGGATTATTTTGATCAATACCCAGCAACTATTTAAATTATGAATCAATATTTTCTTCAGGAGGCTTAAATGCGTTATTTAATAATTGTAATAATAATTCTCATGGTATCCTGCGGAAAGGAAGAAGTAAGAAATACTGTACCTGAAGATGAAAAACCTGCCGAACTGTTAGAATATGCCAAAAAATTTTATGAGAATGGTGATTACGAAAATGCCTTTCGGGCTTATGGGATCATCTACTACAACTATCCGACCAGTCGGGAATATATTGATGCCGCCATTGGGTTGAGTAAAAGCTACGGGGCTTTGGATAACTATGAAAAACAGTTTGACATCCTGTATGGATTAATAAAAGAAAACCTGGTGCCAAGCAGGGTACCGGAAATTTATAATATCATTGCTGGCTTTTATGAAGAAAGTGCCGGCATTTCCGAACAACTTACCGGTGCAGGCACTACCGATTATCAGACTGCCATCGAATATTATAAGAAGTCAATTGAATATCCCAACAGTAATGATATGAATGCAAAAGGATTCGCCCAGTATAGAATCGGGCGACTTCATGAGGACTTAGAGAACTATCAAAACGCATTTGAGGCATACAAAACTGTGGCCACTCAATATGAAGGAACAGAATGGGCGGTGCGTGCCGATCAAAGTATCGATGAGTTGTCAGCAACATTACAACGACGAAAAGAATACCAGGAAAAAGGATTATTACCGGATACAACTACGAAAGCCTCCACTGCTCCTGTAAGCAGTGAACCTGAAATGCCAATTGAGCAAATGCCTCCGGAAGAATCTGCAACTCCCCGGGATACTTCGCAAACGCTTGAGCCAACAAATGTCGCCACCACGGATACTAGCAGCGTCCTGCCCGATTCGCTTAAAAAACCCGAGGCTCCGACGCCACCAGAGCCCGCTCCAACCGACACCACAAGTTTCGATACAACTCTTGCTTCTCCGGACACAACCTCACCAGACACACTTCAGCCCCCCAAATTGGAATTTAAATAATTACGTGGGTTGTATTCGATACCCTGTACCCATATATTTCGAGCGTTAGATAGAGTTATCAATTGAATTTGAAAAGTGGGGGACCGGCAGCTTTACATCCATTTTCTAAGGAGAGTTCAAGCAACTCTATTTCATCGCTAACCGACTCCCCTCGGAAAAGCTTATAACGAATACGAAATCAGTTCATAAGACTTAAATAATTGCACTTCTAACCTTCTAAATTGACGATATGGAAATACCCTACGAACTTTTATACAAACTACCCAAAACAGATTTGCACGTGCATCTGGATGGATGTTTGCGACCTTCAACTATTATTGACCTTGCTAAAAAGCAGGGGGTAGAATTACCCAGCACAGATCCGAAGGAACTTGAAGAAATTGTCGTAAGCGGAAAAAAATGCAAAAATTTGGAAGAATATCTGCGAGGTTTTGAGATAACCCTGTCCGTTCTCCAGAAACCGGAAGCGCTATATCGCGTTGCCTACGAACTGGCAGAAGATGCCGCATCCGAAAATGTCTTCTACATGGAAGTACGCTATTCACCAATTTTGCATACCCAAAAAGGCTTAAAGTTAACCACCATAGTTGATGCTGTGATTGAAGGATTACGAGAAGCAGAGACGAATTTCAATATTAAAACCGGTGTGATTATTTGCGGGATGCGTAATATTAATCCGGAAACTTCGGTTATATTAGCCGAACTGGCTGTCGCATACAAAAATAAAGGGGTAGTAGCGTTTGACTTGGCCGGGCAAGAGGAAAACAATCCGGCCAAGAGACACAAAGAAGCATTTTATTTAATTCGAAATAACAATATCAATACGACTATCCATGCGGGTGAGGCATATGGGGCGGAAAGTATTCATCAGGCGATTCACTACTGTGGGGCTCACCGTATCGGTCATGGGACTCGCCTTTATGAAGATGGCGATTTGCTTAATTATGTGAACGATCATCGCATCCCCCTGGAAATATGTTTGCTCAGCAACATTCAAACCGGTGCAGCGCCGACTTTAGAAAAACATCCCCTCCGCTTTTATTATGATTATGGTCTTCGGCTTTGCATGAATACAGATAATCGCCTGATTTCCGATACAACCGTGACCAATGAATTATATTTGGCAGCCAAACATTTAAACTTAAATATGGATGATATCAAGACAATTGTTCTGGATGGCTTTAAGAGTGCATTTTTACCGAATCGGGCAAAATCCATTATGCTGAATATGGTTAATGATGAGCTTAAGAAATATTGACGGTGGCTCTGGTAAATTTTCAATCTTGCATATAATAAAACGCCCCACAATGAAACATCATGGGGCGTTGTTAAGAGGGGGATTTCATCATATAAATTATGCTGCCCTGCCACAGCACTTTTTGTATTTCTTGCCACTGCCACAGGGGCAGGGATCATTTCGACCCACCTTAACACCAACTTTGACAGGTTGCGGTTTGTCTCCTCGCTGTTTGCCTGCTTTTTGAATAGCAGTTTCTTCTCCTTCTCTGAAGCCCATATTGGTCGCATCGCGGTGGACTAACATCATCCTGGACGGTGCCCCTTTTCGGCTTGGCTCCACCTCTACAAAATCAGTTTTCCACAATGTTTCCAGGGTCTTTTGATTGATGGTATCGTTCATCTCCACGAACATATTATAGGCTTCTTTTTTATATTCTATCAGCGGATCCTTCTGTCCGTAAGCGCGTAAATTAATACCTTCTTTTAGCATATCCATTTGATGCAGATGATCTTTCCAATTCTCGTCGATCACCTGCAAGGTAATTCCCTTTTCAATTTCCTTCAGAAATTCCCGACCGACTTTCTGCTCTTTGAAATCATAAATCCTTAGCGCTTCAGTTTTGATTCGTTCCCTCAGATCATCAGGCTTCATTTCATACAAATCATCGCCAAAGCTATTGATGTCAATCATTAAAGTCCGCATGATCATTTCATTCAGACCTTCAATATCCCACTCTTCAGCCGGTTTTTTCTCATCAATATGGAACTCAAATTGCGCATCGAGGAATTCATCCATCATCTCTTCAATATCTTCACGCTCTCCCTTACCCATGAGCGCCTTACGACGTTTGGTATAGATTACTTCGCGTTGCTTGTTCATAACATCATCGTATTCCAAGAGGTGCTTCCGAATACTAAAATTCTGCATCTCGACACGCTTTTGCGCCTTTTCAATTGCGCGGGTGACCATTTTGTGGGTAATGACTTCTCCTTCTTCCGCTCCCAATCTGTCCATTACTTTGATTAAACGATCTGATCCAAACAGTCGCATCAAGTCATCTTCCAAAGAGAGGAAAAACTTACTGGCACCCGAATCCCCCTGTCTCCCGGCCCGGCCACGCAACTGACGGTCAATACGACGCGATTCATGACGTTCGGTGCCAACGATATGCAATCCATGTGGGGTTTCCGTATCCATCGGCTGATCCGGGGAAGCATATTCACGTACACCTTTACCCAATTTAATGTCCGTTCCTCGTCCGGCCATATTCGTAGCGATGGTTACTGCGCCCGCCTGACCGGCTTTGGCGATAATCTCCGCTTCTTGTTGGTGATATTTTGCATTTAACACGTGATGCTGAATCCGACGACGTTTTAACATTCTGCTGAGCGTTTCCGATACATCGACAGTAATCGTCCCAACCAGCACAGGTCTGCCCATTTTATGCAGCTCCTCAATCTCATCAATCACCGATTTATATTTATCGCGCTTGGTCCGATAAATGACATCTTCAAAATCGATGCGTCTAACCGGCTTATTTGTGGGAACAACAACCACATCCAGTTTATAGATATCCATGAATTCATCTGCTTCTGTCTCAGCTGTTCCCGTCATCCCTGCCAGCTTGTTGTATAATCGGAAATAGTTTTGCAACGTAATCGTCGCGAGGGTTTGTGTTTCACCTTCAATTTTTACATTTTCTTTCGCTTCCAGGGCTTGATGAAGGCCGTCGCTGTAGCGACGTCCATACATAATTCGGCCGGTAAATTCATCGACAATTAAAACCTTGCCTTCAGAGACAACATAATCTGCGTCTTTCTCAAACAGTGTATATGCTTTTAATAATTGAGAGATGTTATGTAATTTTTCATTCTTCCGTGCATATTCCATTTGAATTTGATTTTTCTGCTCTAATTTCTCCTGACGAGCGAGTGAGTCATCTCCTTCAATTCTGCTAAATTCCTCAGCCAAATCCGGTAACACAAATTCTTCCGGGTCATTAGGAGACAATTCATTTCGTCCTTTGTCGGTCAGGTCAATGATGTGCCGTTTCTCATCAATACTATAAAAAAGTTCTTCATCGATTTCATGCATCTTCTTATCACGCATGAAGGCACTTTCGATATCAAACACTAATTTTCTGATGCCTTGCTGTTGATATAGTTTTTGTAATCGACGGTTTTTAGGACCACCGCGGTGAGCAATTAACAACTTTACACCGGCTTCTTCCTGGTCATCTTGTTGCAAAAGCTGTTCTGCTTCGGCTATCATGGAATTCACATAGCGGGTTTGAAGTTTTACCAAACGCTCTACCATTGGCTTTACTTCATCGTAATTATGGGTAGAATGTTCAACCGGGCCGGATATAATCAGCGGGGTACGGGCCTCATCAATCAAAATATTATCGACCTCGTCGATGATAGCGTAATTGTGCTCTCTAACCTGGACAATATCTTCCGGGCGCACTGACATGTTATCGCGGAGATAGTCAAAACCAAATTCGTTATTCGTCCCGTAAGTAATATCACATTGGTAGGCTTCCCGCCGTTGTTGAGAATTCATATTGTTGAGAATCACACCGACGGTTAATCCTAAAAATTTGTATATTTCTCCCATCCACTCTGCATCCCGCTGGGCTAAGTAATCATTGACGGTGACGAGATGAGATCCTTTTCCTTCCAGCGCATTTAAATACAAAGGCATCGTTGCGACCAGAGTTTTTCCTTCCCCGGTGGCCATTTCCGCAATCCTGCCTTGATGAAGGGCAACACCACCCAACAGTTGCACGTCAAATGGAATCATATCCCATTCGGTTTCGTTGCCGGTAACCATCCATTTTTTGCCTACTAAGCGACGGCAGGTTTCCTTAACTGTAGCAAAGGCTTCCGGCAAAATATCATCCGGTGTTTCTTCCCCGGCTAATCGTTCTCTGAATTCATCCGTTTTCGACTTTAGTTCTTCGTCGGTTAAGTCGTGTAATTCCTCATAATGGGCATTAATCTGTTCAACGACAGGCCAAAGTTTCGTAAGCTCTCGTTCGTTCTTACTGCCGAATACCTTTTTGATAACTTTTTCAACCATTATTCCAACACCTTTATCTTAATCCGTTTTTCAAAAAAATCATTGGTGATACTTTTAATCTGCTCAAAAGTTCATCTAATCAAAATATGATCTTTAAGTGTTTAACGCAATGATTTTAAAATATGTAAATCGGGAATTATTGGCCGGCAAGCAAACGCATGGCCAGAAATGGAGGGAGGTTGTTATCCATAATTTCTTGATAAGTCTTTTTAACCGGATAGTCTAATCGAACATAATCCAGGGTTGATTTTTCCTCGTCAATAATAACGAAACAGGCCCTCGGGTCCCCATCTCGCGGTTGGCCCACACTTCCCACATTGACTATGTAGCGATCGTTAGTCAAATCCAACTTGATGGTGTCGTCGTAGAACGTCCCCCTATGGTAGGAGAAAATGACCGGTATATGGGAATGCCCGATAAAAGTTATGGGCTGGGACACATTTTTAAAATTTTGCTGAGCATCACGGTCGGAGAATATATAGTGCCATTCGGCCGGTTCTAGGGGGGTACTGTGCACAAAAAAAACAGTATCCGTTTCCTGGGTAAAAGGTAAGTTTTCCAGGTAGGCTTTATTATGTTGAGTGATTGCCTTTCGTGTCCACAAAACCGCTTCTTTTGCATATTGATTAAAATAATAAATATCGGTTAAACCCAAAACCGCATGATCGTGATTTCCCATCAAACAAAATTCACACCGTTTCCTGACTAATTCCACACACTCGTTCGGGCGCGGGCCGTAACCAACTATATCGCCCAGGCAGTATATTTTATGAATATTTTTGGATAGAATATATTTTAAAACGCTTTGTAGTGCTTCAAGGTTCGCGTGAATATCGGATATTACAGCGTATTTCACTATGGATCGCCTTTTTGATGCGTTTTTTTACTTTGACTTAAAGTGACTTTATTAAAAGGATTTTTGGATAATTTTTTCTCTGTTTTGAGTTCTTTATAGATAGAATCCAAAATACCATTCACAAACCTGCGACTTTTAAAATTACTAAAATCTTTGCTAATTTCCAAAGCTTCATTAATTGTCACTTCCACAGGAATATCGGGAAAATGAAGCATTTCGCACAATGCCATCCGTATCAAAACTCTATCTAACACAGCAATCCGCTTATAATCCCAGTTTCGTAAATGATTTCGGATTAAGTCGTTTAGCTGAGTTTCATTTTCAAAGGTTTTATTCACTAACGTCAGAGCAAATTTGTTCGGCTGTTCTCCCAGACTTTGAGCAACGCGTTCCGTTACCGATTCAATATCCTCTTGTAAGAATTCATTGGCAAATAAAATTTGCAAAGCAATTCGACGAGCCAATCTGCGAGAGAGCATTAATTAAACCTCTGATCGTTATCGCAATTTTTACTGAATAACAATAAAGATATTTTGCACATCAATTAGTGCGCTCTATCAAAAGAAATGAAAACAGTAATTATTAAAAGTTGGCATTCAGGTATTTGAACAGAGGCAAATAGAAAGTGGGAGATTGTTCTTCCCCCACCTTCAAATCAAAATACCCATAAAAAAAATCCATACCTCGGAGTTTTCCGACTACATTGAGTGAACGATGGATGCCACGGCCTCGCCACCACCAATGCAAAGAGCCGCAACACCTTTCTTCTTACCGGTTCTTCTTAAATTGTATAATAGAGTGGTCAGAATACGGGCACCACTGGCTCCAATAGGATGCCCCAGCGCAATAGCGCCGCCAGAGATGTTGACCCGATCCGCATCTAATTTCAATTCGCGATTGGTTATCAGGGAGACCACTGCAAAGGCTTCATTAACCTCATATAAATCAATATCATTCACACTCATATCTGTTTTCGTTAACACTTTCTGAATCGCATCAATCGGGGCGGTAGTAAACCATTCCGGCGCTTTTGATGCGGTTGCATAATCCACCATGCGAGCCAGCGGTTTAACATCGAGTTTTTCTGCAGTTTCCGCAGCCATCACAACTACAGCAGCAGCACCATCATTGATGGTTGATGCGTTTGCTGCAGTTACGGTTCCATCTTTTTGAAATACAGGTCTTAGTGAAGAAAATTTTTCAAAATTAACCTTAGCAGGCTCTTCGTCTGCAGTGATGATTTTTTCGCCCTTTTTATCTGTAATGGTTACCGGGATAATTTCATCCTTAAAATAATTTTGTTGCTGCGCATTTAACGCCCGTTCATAACTGATTTTGGCAAACGCATCTTGATCTTCTCGAGAAAGATTACATTCCTTAGCACACAGCTCGGCCGCATTGCCCATATGAAAGTCATTGTAAACATCCCACAGGCCATCTCTGATCATGCTATCAACAAGCTTATCATCTCCCATTCGGTAACCGAATCTCGCTTTTTCCAGCAAATAGGGAGCATTGCTCATGCTTTCCATTCCGCCTGCAACAATGATATCCGCCTCTCCGAGAGCAATCGCCTGGCTGGCTAACATTACCGACTTAAGTCCAGAACCACACATCTTATTAATTGTTAAACAGTCAACGGATTGGGGTAGTCCTGCAAAAAGAGCGGCCTGTCGGGCTGGCGCCTGTCCTAACCCTGCAGTTAACACATTGCCCATTATAACTTGGCTAACCCGATCTACAGACACATTAGCGCGTTCCAGTGCGGCTTTAATAGCAATACTACCTAATTCCGGAGCTTTTAATGAGGACAAAACCCCACCATAACTCCCCACAGGTGTGCGGGCAGCAGATGCAATCACAACTTCTCTTGGTTGAGTCATTTATGCCTCCTTATTATTGTTTTGTGTTTTATACTCATCGTAGGCCTGAATGATGTCACGAACCAGACGATGTCGGACAACATCTCCCCGATCAAGATAGATAAATTTGATGCCATGCACTGAACGTAAAACCTGCTGTATTTCCAATAATCCCGAAATAGAGCTTCCCGGAAGATCGATCTGGGTAATGTCACCATTAACGATTGCCTTGGAATTGACCCCTAATCTGGTTAGAAACATTTTCATTTGCATAGAAGTGGCATTCTGCGCCTCATCCAAAATCACAAAAGCATTATTGATGGTACGACCACGCATATACGCTAACGGAATAACTTCGATACCACCTTGCTCCAGATGTTTTCTGATGAGTTCTTTGGGAAGCATTTCTTCCAGTGCATCATAAAGGGGGCGTAAATACGGATCAATTTTCTCCCGATAATCTCCAGGCAAATAACCCAAACTTTCACCTGTTTCAACAGCCGGTCTGGCTAACACAATTTTTTTTACTCGTTTCTCTTTAAGTGCTGCAACTGCCAAGGCGACCGCTAAATACGTTTTACCGGTTCCGGCCGGACCAATAGCCACAATTAGATCGTGCTCTTGAAGTGCATTGAAAATCGCTTGCTGTCCTCTGGTTCTTGCCTTGATATACCCGCGTTTAGTGAATAAAATGACTTCTCCCAATTCTTCTGCGGTATGAATCGAGTCTTCTTTTTGCTTTATCTGGGCAGTTGTGGGAGAATTTGCCTTCACAATGTGGATCAACGTTTCGACGTCTTCAGCGCTTAATTGATTATTTTTATTGATAATAAAGATCAGTTCACTCAGGATATTTTCCACTTGATCCACATCTTCCGCGGTTCCCCTGATTTTCAGTTCCGAACCTCGTGCAATCAATTGTACAGAAAAGAATTTCTCGATCAATCGCAAGTGTTGATCGCCAACTCCGAATAAGATTCTGGGATCAACCTTATCTATCGAAAACTGTTTTTCTTTGGTCTCTTCTGTTCCTGTCATAATTTCCTTTTTGTTGTGTTGCATTTTAATAAAAAAATAAAAAGGCTCTTAGCAAAAGCCAAGAGCCTTTTTAGATAAGCAACATGAAATATTAAACTTTATTGGGGTAACTTTAACACCATGTGTGGATAAATTAAATTCGGGTCCGAAATCACTTCTTTGTTTGCATCATAAATCTTTTGCCAGGTAAATGGACTTCCTAAGCTCTTGGCAATTTCAGCTAAATTCTGACCTCGAGATACCCAATGTTCGTCGGGACCCGCAGCCCTTGGGACCCGAAAAATTTGTTGGGGATAGATTAAATCCGGATTTTTAATCTGATCTCTGTTAGAAGTGTAAATCCGAATCCATGCGTATGGATCACCGTAAATATCCGGCATCTTAGCTATTTTCCACAAATAATCCCCCCTGTTCACTTCATATCTGCCAGCTGCTGCTGGTTTGGCTTTTTCTTCAGCTTGAGCAATTAAATTTTCAACCCTCTGCAGTACTTGATAAGGTTCAGGCCCTAAACTCCTCTTGTCGCTTCTCATCTCTTGGAGCCGCTTTCTATAGTTATCCAGTTCATCTCTTCTACTATAAAGTTCTTCAGGAGACAGGGCAGTGAATGCGGAGAGATCGTCTTCCAAAGATTTGGCCTGAGCTATAAACTCGTTATAGCCAGCTTCATCTGTTTCTAAAAGCGAATAAATTTCACTCCAACAATCGGAAATTTCCTGGTCAACACCGGCTATTTGTCCTTCAAGCTGGGAAATTTTTTCTTCTTCATCTGCGATTGCCGCATTTGCATCTGCTTCTCTTTGTTGCCATTTACTCAATTCAGCAGAATATTCCTCCATCTTCATATTCTCATAATCGTAACTGTACTGTTGTCCGAAAATTCCCACTGAGAACACGATCAGGCAAAGGCTGGCAATAAGCAATAACGTTTTTGTATTCATTTTCTTCTCCTTATCATTGTTCTTCATTTCTTCTAATTGGGTTTAATTATTCTCCCCAGTTTTCTAACCGTTCTTTTACCGCGTCCCTGTCCGCACACACTTTATCTCGCTCTTGCTCCTTCTGGGCCAACTGATCTTCTAAATCCTGCCGTTGCTGTCTAACCTCCTCTAGCTTCTGCTCAGCAGATAAAGCCGCAGACCGTGTTTCTTCCATTTGCCTAATTTGTTCTTCGTTGGGATGTTTGGTACAACTAAATGCCAAAATCAAAGATCCGACTGCCGCCACTGTAACTACTATCTTTCTCATGCCGTTCAAACTAAATATCATGGTTACCTCCTCTTAGTTATTAAGGTGTTCAATAAAATACTAAAAAAGAATTTTTTTGTCAAGGCTTTATTTGCAAATATAAGTGTCTTATTTTATAACGTTTATATTTAATTCTTTCAATTGAGAGCCGGAAACATAAGATGGGGTTTGCTCCATCAATCCCATAGCACTGGCAGTCTTCGGAAACGCAATTACATCGCGAATAGAGGAAGCCTCTGCTAACAGCATCACCAATCGGTCAAATCCGAAAGCAATACCGCCATGAGGAGGTGCGCCGTAATCGAGCGCTTCCATCAAAAAACCAAATTTTAGCTCCGCCTCCTTCTCATCAATATTTAATGCTGAGAAAACTCTTTGCTGCAATTCACGGGTATGAATGCGGATACTGCCGCCTGCAATTTCATTTCCGTTATAAACCAGATCATAAGCGCGAGCCCGGACGTGTAGCGGGTCAGTTTCTAACGACGACATATCTTCGGATTTTGGAGAGGTAAAGGGATGATGCCGCGCCATATATCGCTGAAATTCCTCATTATATTCAAGCATTGGAAACTCAACCGTCCAGTGCAATTGATGGACATTGGTGTTAATTAAATTCAGGTCCGTGGCGAGGCGATTGCGTAAATATCCCAAGATTGTTTTGGCAAATTCGACATCCTTATTGGCAATCATAAGGATTAACGCCTTGGAAGATAATTGCAGATTTTCTTTTAAATGATCTTGCTCGCTTTCGTTCAAAAACTTACTGATTCCGCCGTCAAAATTCTCTCCATCGTATTTTAAATGAGCCAATCCTTTTGCGCCTAATGTGGACACATAGTTATTAAGCTCATCTATTTGCTTACGGCTGAAATCCGCTCCTTCCGCAAGTACTAAAGCGCCAATATAGCCATCTTCGGAAACCACATCTTTAAAAATTTTGAAGGAGGTATCAGAAAATACCTTAGAAATGTTTTGTAATTCAAGCCCAAATCGAGTATCCGGTTTATCCGTTCCGAACCTGTCCATGCATTCTTGATATGAATAGCGTGGAAACGGTAAGGAAATTTCGACATTTAATATCCGTTTAAATAAAAAATGAATGTATTTCTCGACGGCGTTCATCACGTCGTCTTCATCAACAAATGACATTTCAATGTCTATCTGGGTAAATTCCGGCTGTCGATCCCGCCGCAGGTCCTCATCCCGAAAACATTTTACAATTTGATAATAGCGATCAAAGCCGGCGATCATCAAAATTTGCTTATAAGTTTGCGGTGATTGTGGTAGTGCGTAAAATTTCCCGGCATGCATTCTGGAGGGAACTAAAAAATCACGGGCGCCTTCGGGGGTACTTTTGGTTAAGAAAGGTGTTTCAATTTCCACAAAATCTTCCTGATTGAAAAACTCACGTGTTATTTGCGCAACTCGATGCCTCAGGATAATCTTATCCTGTAATGGCTTTCGACGTAGGTCTAAATAACGATATTTTAACCTGAGTTCTTCGCTCACGTCGATGTAGGTTTTAATTTCAAATGGAGTTGTTTTACATGAGTTTAAGACCTCTAACTCGTCCGCATAGACCTCTAATTCGCCGGTAAACATTTCTCTATTGATGGCTTCTTCCGGCCTTTTTTGAACCTTCCCGGATATGGCCACAACAAATTCCGAACGGAGTTTCCTTCCCTTTTGATATAGTTCCCGATTCTCGGGTGAAAACACTACTTGAACTGTTCCGTAACGATCACGCAAATCGACGAAAAAGACTCCACCGTGATCTCGCCAATTATCCACCCATCCACAAATAGTAATTTGTTGATTAATTAAATCCGAATTTAACTGACCACACCGATGTGTCCGTTTCAATCTCATTAAAACCCCGACTGTTAAATTTTAAAATGTACAATTTACAATTCGCTATAAACTCAATCAAGCTCTATTTGATTGAGGATTAGATTAAGCAGGAATCGGGTGATTAAATGTCTCGGGGAAAATTACGGTCAAATAAAAAGCCTGCACAAGGGCAGGCTTTCAATATTCCAACTGCATGTTAGCAAGTTCTTAAAAAATAAACGGAATTCGGATTCTCACTACGCCTGTATCAACTTTACCGAAGCGCCATCTTTTAACATTTCTTTCGATACATGATTCCAATTTTCTATCTCCCAGAGTAGAATTAAGTGTCTGTACTCGGGTAACGCGTCCTTCAGGTGAAATTTGAACTTCCAGATCAATTCTGCCATGCAGATTTGGATTAACTTTCGCTCTTTGCTTATAACAGTATTCAACCAAGGCACTCTGTTTATTGATCGCAATCGTCAAACTTTCCGGGTCACGAGTCCCTGTTCCGCCACTTAATTTCACATCTTCTGATTTTAATTCTATTTTCCCCCTTCGTTCAAATGCTGAGGAACTACTGCCAACTGACTGACCGGAGATCAAATCGTCAATGCCAGTGGCACCACCCTCCTTACGAAAGCCGGACCCTTTAGCTGCCCGAGTTCTGTCGCTACTTGAACCCGCGGTTCTAATTCCAGCAGTACCTTCTACCACTTCCCCTATATTGCCGACACCACCACCAGATATATCTTTTAACACATCGCTATAAGCAACGTTACCGGCACCGGCACCACCGGATGATGTCGCAACAGCTAAAATTCCCTGACCGGCAACTTCTTGCTGCATTTGTCGTGACCGTCTTTCCATATCTGCCTGGGTTTGACGACGCCGTTCCACTTTTTGGGTTTGGGACTCCTCAACTCGTTCTTTTCCTTTGTCGCTTATCTCTTCAGGCTCCTCTTCTTCTTCTGAGACGGCTAGCTGTCCGGGACCTTCCTGCTCTTCAGTTGTTTCTTCAGAAGGTAGCACAAATTCCACATCATATACTTTTTCAATCACACGTTTCTTAAGGGCATTAATTTGCTCTTCGCTAAGTCGCCAATCCTTTGACGCCATAAAAAAGGCAAAGCTATAAAGAAGGATAAAAACAGCTAAAAATATTGAATAATAGCGTTTATCCAAAGTTTCCCAAAAACTTCTTTCAAATTCTTTCGGAAAACTTATTAGCTTAAATCCTGATCCTTTTGACCCTTGAGTTTTTTCACTCATATCCTTGTCCTCAAATATCTACATAATTAGCTCATTTTATTAATTTATCTCTCCCGAATAGTCAATAGTCTGAGCTTATTATATTCAGAAGACCCACAGGTATAAATTACTTTAAATAACAATTGAAAAGGGACATCCTCATCTGCAACGATAATTACCTCGTGGGTGAATGGAATTGCATATTGTATTTCATTCTGTTTTGCTTCTTTAGCACGTCGGCTCAATTCACCAAACAACGGCCGAATAATTGATGCCGCCGGGTTAACTGCTGAGATGGGAACTACTCGCTTATCAGAAACTAATATATTTTCCTGAGTAACCGAAACCGTAAGTTCCTTATGAGGGGGCTCTGTGCTCAATGAATAGGGAAGTTTTAAGTCTTTGGAAGGAGAAATGATTGCCCCGGAAGTGGAATATGTCTTCAGCAAAAATAAAAGGATGATTGTCATCGCGTCCATCATAGAGGTCAAATTCAAACCCTCTTCTTTGAAGGTGCGATGCTTTTTTGCCCTGGAGGGTATAAATGCCATTTGTGATATTCCTCGTGAATAGTTAGATAACTTGTCCAATATTTATTTGAGGGAATAATTCTTGTTGGTACCCCTTATCGTCCTCGTAGATGGTTACATAATCCATTACTTTTACAATATGTTTATATTCAACGTCTGCCTCAGCTGAGATAATCACGCTCTTCTCATCCGCAAAGCCTTCACCCTTCATTTTTTCTTGTATTTCAATAAGTTGTTCTTGCAAACGCTCATAATTATATGAACCATCAGTATTAAGAGAAATTGTCGGTTCCCCTTCAGTATCCGCTGTACCTGATAAATACCCCGCTTGATTACCGATATAAAAGCCATTTTTAGCAATAATCACTGTCAATTGGAAGCGCTTTTGTTCTTCTTTCGGACCTTCTTCACCTGGTGTTTTATTAGCGGAACTGGCAGGTGGTAGATTTAGTTCGCGAATTGCTAATTTTACAAATTCCGCACTATATAATAATATAGGAATCAATACCACCATCAGGTTCATCACCGGACGTATATCCAGGGGGATTTCCCTAACCTTATTATGGGCCCTCATTGAAGGTTTATAAGCCATAACTACAATCCAAGCCTTATGTTATTATCGGTTTCCAGTAATTAAGTTAATTAGTTTAACCAGGTGTTCATCCATATCGTCAATGATCTGAGCAGTTTTGTTCTGTATGATATTATAGACAATAATCGTGGGGATAGCAACTGCTAAACCAAAGATGGTCGTGTTCATTGCTGTTGAAATCCCTTCCGCCAACAGTCTGGTTTTTTGATCGTCAGGGATCTCGGCACTACCAACAGCAGCAAAAGCGATAATCAGACCATAGATTGTTCCCATCAAACCGGTCAATGTGGCAACATTGGCAATCATTGAAAGATAGTTGGTTCGACGCTGCAATTTAGGGATTACCTCCAATGTGCCTTCATCAACGGCATTTTGTATTGAACGGAAATCCAGACTTTCACTTTCGGACACTTTCTTTAAGCCAGCCAATACCACATAAGGTAAGGCTTTCTGCTTACCGGCTTCACAGAGTTCAGTTGCCCTTTTTATATTGCCACTGGTCACATACTTCCGAATTTCCATCATGAATTTATCTGAATTGACATTAGATCGCACCATTACATAGTAAATTCTTTCTGCGGCGATTGCAATGGCAATTACCAGGAAAAACAGAATTAACCACATGAAGGCAAAAGACTCGGAAGATGTCTTGAAAGCATCGAAAAATTCATTCCAAAACTGAGTTCCCATAAATAACTTCTCCTTCTATATTTTTCTTTTACATTAAAGATTGACTATTTAGATTCTCGGTTAAAATCTCTTTTTATTTAAGAGAGCATCAATATTTTTTATCTGTTTAATTTTATTACTGGTGATAGGCGTATATTTCAATTCCTCGGTTTTACCAGAAAGTTCGGCGCGAAAGCTCTTTTCAACTTTCACTTCTTCAAAATCTGGACTTTTTCTAGTATCTAAAATTTGAACCTGAGGTAACTCGGCACGGGCATCAAGAATCTGAGCCTCAAGTTCAATGACCTTTTGAGCCCGTTGTTGTTGATTATTGTCGTCTTCCGCTTCTCCTTCCTGAGCTAGAACGGAAGAAATACCCAACAGCAACAAATAGAAAAGGATTTTTGATAATTTAGGCACACACATCGAGCAATCACCTCATTATTCGATTATACGATTCTTATTTAATATAACGGCATCCCGCAGCTTGTCAGAATCTAACGATTCCTTTGCTTGCCGACGAATACTATTGATTACCGAGGAAATCTCTGTCGGTAACAGTCTTAATACCATGTAATACTTAAGGCCATAGCGGGGGAGGCCGTCAGTATCTGTAACGGAAACTGAGATTAAGTTTTCACCTTCCTGGATGAATTCTGCGAAAGTATAATAATTTATTTTCGTCCCTCTTATCCCACCTTGATCCATATATACGTCATTAAGGTACAGTTGATAGCTATCATCGCCGCCTGCGATGGCTATCCACCCTTCTATAGGCTTGGCATTTAAAGTAATTTTCTTGCGAAAATAACCTACAACACTATCCGGTTCGGATAATGTGGCAATCTGACCTGAAGTGGTATCTGTTGTATCCATTGTAATAGTTTGTAAAGTGTCCACAGCAGCAGGCTCTGTGGCGCCTGCCGTATCTTCTTCAGCAGTTCTGTCTTCAAACTCTAATGGATTATCCACTGTTTGTGCCTGCTCTCCGGGGATGACTTTTCGCATCCAGATTCTGCTCGCATCTACCTGTAAGGAGTCGAATAATCGGGAAGATGAATCGTGGGGCACGCTCAACGTTCTGGCCATTTGCCATTGACTATCATCATATTCGCCTGTATTCCACCCGAGTTGGTATTGAGACATTGCCAACCAGGTTGAATCACTGGATACAATAAATTCTTCTTTGGGCAAATCCTCAACATACGTAGCCGGATCGAGTTCCACTAATCGGGCAAGAATAAGTTGGGTCCAGATATTTTCGATCTCAAATTCTTTACTTAATCCATAAGTCAGTTCAAAGGTTGCCTGTGAATAATCTGATAATTCAANNTAAAACACAATGGCAATCTGGTAATTTGCATTTTGGGTGGAGTCGAACATTTCGACATAATTTTCACTCTTCTTGGTCGCATTTTGGGCAAGCTGCGACATCAGATCGCCGGCTTCGTAACCAAAATTGAACATTTTTTCTTCAGTGGTTAGCCGCGCATCATTATTAATTTGATTTTGTTCAGCAATTATCAACGTGGATTTATATTGCTCTAATGTAACCTTCGAGAATTGATTCATATAGAAAATTAATTGCATCAAGTACTGGTCCTGAAACTGATAATAGTCCATTCCATCGGGGGTAGTAGCCCCTTCTCCTCTTTCGAGCAGATCATCCAGAACAGGGAGCGATTCTTTATAAACCGCAACCGTCTCATGAAATAACTTCTGATACTCCTCCGCCAGAATATTCCGCGCTAACAAAACTTTCCGTTTTGACTCTTTCACATATTTATTTTGAAGCCCTAATTTCTCTGAGACCCTGATGTTTTTCAGATGTGATTCGATGGTGGTCTTAACTTGCGGAGCAACTAACCGCGCTATAACCTGATCTCTAAAAATTAATTTTCGGATACCTGTATTCGGATTCTCGGAACGTAAATATTCATTAATAAATAAAGAAGCACGCTCAGCAACGCCATATTGTATTTTAGAGACTTTCTGTTTGGCACGATTGTACCATTTTAGGGCGACCCGCTGACTGGAATCTTCTTCTACTTCTTTTTGGACAATCACGCTTGTATCAACCTCGGCTTCCGTCGGTTCTTCTGCTTCTACCTGGCTGCTATCCAACGGTATGTCCAACTTTTCTGCTAACACAGGTAAATTTTCCAGTACATTCTTATATTCTTCTACCGCTCGGTCATAAGCCGGAACCGAAGCTTTAAACACCCGATCTTGCTCAACCAATACTTGTTCTTTTGATAAATTTTCCGGCAAATCCTGATTGGCAATTGAATTAGCAAACAGTTCGTAAGCTTCTGCAATTTTGTACATTGCCTCAAAACTTTTTATTGAACCCAGGCTAACAACTTGCGTAAATGTTTGCTGCACCTCATTTAATTTGTTCCGTTTTCTTTCCAGCTGAGCGCGAAGTCTTTCTTGGGGATAACTTAATTCAATCGCTTTATATTCCTGATACAAAATTTCGCCTAATTTAAAATTAGCTTCTGCTGCATAGTATAAATTGGGGTCCTTACCGACTCTGGCAAACTCATTGCTCCGTTGAATTGCTTTATTAAATTCTATTTTTGCGGAATCATAATTTGCCTGATTAAAGTAATATTCACCCCGATTATAATATGCTTCGATGGTCAATGGATCGTTGGGATACATTGAAGCAAATTCTTTATAGATTTTATTCGCATTGGCCAAATCGTCAAGCTTTAAATAGTATTTCGCATTCTCAAATAGCAAGTCTTTAGACTCGGGATTACTGGGATAAGTGGCAATGTATTCTCTATTTGCCTGAATAGCCTCTTCCCAGGCTTCTGCCTTTGCATAAAATAAGCTGGCATTGTAAAGAGCATTCTCAGCTTCAGGCGTGCCAGGAAAGCGTTCGTAAATTTTTTCGTTGGTTCTGGCAACATTTTTATAATCTTCCAATTCCTTGTAATCCGCTGCAATATTATTAAACGCAGCCAAAACATGTTTGGAATCCGGATAGTTGTTCACCAGCATTTCATAAGTTTCAATTGCTTTGTGCCATTCACCGGCTTCTTCGAAATTTCGGGCGCTTCTGAATAGGGACAAATCAACGAAGTTGACATACTCGGAAGCCTCTTCATAAACGCGTTTGTACTCCCGGGCAGCTTCTAAAAACTTGCCCTCTTGTTCCAGCTTTTCGCCATTTTTAAAAATAGACTCGCCAATCCTACTTTTGGCAACCTCGACTTGTTCAGAGGGCATATCGGGTGTTTTTAAAATTTTCCTGGCAACTATTTCGGCATCTTTATATTGGCCGAGAAAAAAGTAACTATTCATAAGCGAGATTAACCCAATGCTTTTTTGTTGCGCTTTGGGAAATTTAGTAACCATCGTTTTGTAATATTTCTTTGCAAGGGCATATTGACGATGGTTGTAGTAAAGCGCTCCCGCTTCTGCCAGGACTGACGGGGTTTGGGGAGAATTCGGGAACAGTTTGATGAAATTGTCATACGCCTCGGCAAGCATTTTTTCTTCTTCACCGAGCTCCTGAACCTGTAAAGATGCCCCGGCGCTCAACGGCGTTCGATCTTTTGACATTCTGGCCATTTGCACCACGGTATCCGCAACATTAATTGCATTTACTGCCGCATCCAACTGATGATCTGTTTTTAAATAGTCATTGCTCACCCGGATATACTCGGTGAACGCATCTTTAAATCGATTCAGTTTTGTATCCAACACATAAGCCAATGCCCAATTAATTTCGTAGGCATTTTCATCGGTCGGAAAGTTTTGTAAATACTCATAGCTAAGCTCTGTAAATTGTTGGTAGAGATCTGTTGCATCCTCATTATTTTGATCTCTTTGATTAGCCTTACTAAATAGATAGGTGATATTAGTTCGATAAGCTTCTTCAGTAATCTTATAAGCTTTATCCAGAGCAGAGATCCGATCCGGAAAGTCACTTTGTTCCAGTTGGGCGTACCATTCTGACCTGGGGTTATAGTTAGCAAAAAGTGCCTGTCTTTCCTGAAATGCTTTCTCGGGTTCTTCATTCGCGATATAGGCATCGGCAATTTTCTTCTGGATCCTCGGCGCATAAGCGTAATCGGGATACATATTTAACAGTTCATCGTAAGCATTGATTGCCTCTTCCCATTTAGTAATTTTGGCATACCGATCACCCATATTTTCCATAATCTTTATACCATAGTCCGGATTACCCAATTTCTCGATATACGATGTGGCATTCACCACACCACTTTTGAAATATGATGGATCAATAAACGAAGCCGCAATAAATTCCAGAGCCTCCGGTTTTACATCCGCCCGGACAACTTCACCGGTNNCCGGTTGGATCCAGCTGCTGCAATTTTTCAATATCTTTTACCGCTGCCAAAAAATAAACGATGGCATCCGTGTAGTAATTGGGATCCTCACCTGCTAAACGATAATAACTCCAACCCAACTTATACAGGGCTTCATCGTATCGCGGAGAATCTTTGTATTGGAGTACATTTTTGTATAGCTGGATAGCTTTATTCAATTTCAAAATAGTTTCTTTTAGACTATCTCCCGGCTCACCATAAAAATAATTTTCCGCTAATTTCATATAAGCTTCCGGCGCGTATTCACTCTCGGGAAATTTATCGATGATGGTTTGAAATATTTGACGAGCCGCTTTAGTCTCTTCCATTTCTTCTAATAAATAGGCTTTATTGTAATAAGCATCGGCAATTAAATCGGATTCAGGAAAATTTCGAATAATCAAATCATAGATTCCGATAGCCTTTTGGTAGTTTCGTTGCGGCTGAGGTGGCATTTCCGGTTTTTTCTTAATCCGTCCTTCTTCAAACGCTTTCATCAAACGATCATATTCATCAAATTGGCGCTCGTATTGTTCAAAACGACGTTCATAGTTTAACTCTTCTTCCTCCACATAATACTCTGCCACCCGTATCAGTATCTTATCCTGATTGGAATTTTCTTTCTTGGTTTTCCCCAAAAACTCTTTCGAAACTTGCAGCCCCCGATCACGGAGTTCTTGCTGTTTCTGGATTAGTTGTTCTCTTTCTTTTGAAAGAACTTTGCGCATTCTAACCAAGTCTTCTACCGGAAAATTCTTAAGGGTTGAATCGCTTAATAAGCCTTCCTGAGCATAAACAGCAAAAGAGAGTACAAATGGCACAATCCAATACTTAATCATTCGAATTGTTATCGGAAAAATCTTCATCGTTAATTTTTCTTTTAAAGTTGTTATTTATTCGTCTGTTGTAGTTTCTGACTCCCGAGTGTCAAAATAACTTTCTCGAAACGCGCGCTCGCGTTCAGCTCGCAATCTTGCTCTTTCTTGCATCCTTGCTTTCATTGTCATAAATCGGATTTCCGATTCGATTTTGCTAATTTTATCTTCAATAACTTGCTTTCGTTGATCCAACTGGTCATTTACCCGACTCAAGACATTAGCAACTTCAATCAATCTATTATGCATTCGCTGCTTTTGCCCGAAGTAAACGTTCATGATACCAAACGCGCCGACGTCTCCCCACTTGCTAAATTCCGGATATGGATTCCCCTCAGTATCGATTTCGTAAGTAGCAACCAATAATTGATCGTATTTCTTTTTTAATNNTTAATATTTCAAGATCATCATATTTATCTTCTAATCGTGCGACCAGACTAAAATCTTTTTCGACTTTTGCTCGATTAATTCGTTTTTGAAGCTCTCTCAAACCCTGATCTATCTTTGCCATGTCCTCCTGAATTTGTTGGCGATTCCGCAGCATTTCTTCATGACGCGAAGCTTCATCCTCCACGTATTTGCTCACCGGATAGGCATCAAACAAATTAATGCTATTCGCCCGAGCCACTATGTCTTCGGGGAACAACTCCAGTGCTGCCGCCAACCGGATTTGCAGACTATCAATTTTTTCGATCGCTTTCTTATTGCCACTCTCCTCAGCCTGTAATCGGAGCGCATTTAGTTCCTTAATCTGCCTAACCACTGATTTAAGTTCTTGCAACGTTGCAACGCCGGGTCCACTCGATTCCGCAATCTCCAATGTCTCTAATTCCCTATCTAATCGTCTTAGTAAGTCCGTCGCTTTAATATATGCCTTCGAATTTTGACTTTGGAGCGCTTCTCGCTTCATCGCTAATGCCTGATCATAAAGGTCTTTAAGATGTTTCTTCTCAGCTAAATAATCCTTTACTTCCCCTCGCTTTACTTTAGTCTGATATACATTGCGATATAAATCGATTGCTTCTCTCGGTTCATTGACGAGCTGGTTAATATATGCCAATAAGCTGCTTGCTTCCATTCTGTAAGGGGAGGCGAAATACTGATCGACAAGTTGTTGAGCGTAAAAACGAGCGGCACTAAAATCGTGAACTTCTTCTACCGGTTTGGAACGCTGGTATTCAAAATGCGCCCAGGCAAGTGCGTTCAATACTTTATCAAGGCCTGAATACCCTTCCGGAATTCTTTCCAGGTAATTAATTGCGCTCAAGTAATGCTGTCGTTCATATTCCAATATGCCCATTTTATAAAGGGAACGAGCGTGTAAATATCTGGGCGTGCCTTTATTTTCGATCAATTGCAGATAGGCTTGGATAGCATCATCATATAATTGGGCGGCCGCATAAGCATTTCCGATAAAATATTGCGCCAATTCATAAAATTCATGTTCGACCGCAATGTTTAACAAAGCTTCCACTGTTCGGTCGTAATTACCCAATTGATAAAATGACATCGCCATTAAAAACTGAATATCATAAAAGGTCTTATTAGCGGATGGGGCCACGGTTTGATATAAACTGCCATATTCAATGGCTTTTGAATAATTATTCAAACTATAATTGATTTGAACTAACCGACTGTAGACTTGCGGTAAATAGGATGTGCTTGGATAAGCGGAGAGTAACGCTTCATAATTTTCACGGGCATGCATAAATCGACTCAGCGCAAAATTACACTCTGCCCGGTAAAAATAAACATCATCCAATTGTTTTACACCCCAGTTCGGATATACGTCAATCAAATCATTCAAAAGCAATTCAGTCAAACCGTAGTCACCAAAATTGAAGTGAAAGTAGGCCATTTTTAACTGATCGTTGAACATGCGAGAAATTTCTTCCAAACCGGATGATTTTAATAAATTTTTGCGGGCAAGTTTAACGTCGGCAAGTCGACGGCTATATTTGACCTGATCGGTTTTCTTCCACTCCACAAACAGATCATAAATCGTTGGTTTTCTATCAAGATCAGAAGACGACGGGGGAGTTACCTCATCAAATGCACTGAGCAATTTCTCTTTAGATCGACTGATTTTTTGGGTAATTTCAGCAGGACTTTCGGTCTTATCTAATTTTATCATTTCTTCAGATACATAAAGCATCTGCAGGGCATCTTCAAAAACCTTTTTCTTCTTGAAATTGATCTCTTCGTCTTCAATCGTATATTTTATTCTGGATTCCAGATTGGAGATGAATGTATCCAACTCCCGGATGTTGGCGGCTCTTAAACGCCCTTTGAGTTGTTGGATTTCCACCAGGATGTTCTGTAAGTCCTTAAAATATTGTTGGCGTGCTTCTTTCGGATCCTTTAATCTCCTCGAGACTTCTCGATTCACTAAATTCATTAAACTTATCAAGTACTTTTCCTCTGGAATCTTTTTTTCACCATAACGAAGATACAACTCGTATACATAGTCGATTAATTCGAAGTGAGATTCCAACTCCGCAGTATAAGCAATCACTCGCTTTAAGTCTGTCGTATCTTTTTGCTGGGGAGGAACTGCGAAAATAGTGGAGGAAAAGATTAAAATTAGAGCCGTTAATATAAGACTGCGCCTCATCATAAAATTACTCCACTATTAGATCATTAAATTTCTAAAGATTTAATACGAAATATTTTTTTCTTTAGACAGATGTGATAGAAACTTTTTTAGCTACCTTCAAGCGATTTATCGCCCTCGCTAACGCAGCTTCGGCACGCTTGACATTTACGTTAGGTCGCATGTCTTCTTGTAACCGTTCTTCCGCCCGTTGTTTGGCTTGTTCCGCACGATCAACATCAATTTCTTCAGCGGGTTCGGCCGCCTCTAAGAGTAGCAAAACCTTATCATTCAAAACCTCTAAAAAGCCACCGCTAACCGCATAATATTGGGTCATTTCCGGCAATTCGATTTTAATTTCTCCGATAGTCAGCTCGCTGATAAATGCTGTATGTTCAGGTAAAATCTGAAATTTTCCTAAAACCCCCGGGGCCGAGCAACTTTTCGCTTCACCGATACTCTGCTTCCTTTGGGGCGTTGCAAGTTCTATATTTAAATATTTTTCCGCCATATTAATACAGCTATAATCGAATTTATTATTTTCAACTTTAATGAATTTATATGTTAAAATTAATTATTTATGATTGCATCTTCTTAGCGTTTTCAACCGCTTCATCTATAGTCCCGACCATATAAAATGCTTGTTCGGGAAGATCATCGTATTCTCCTTCGACGATGCCTTTAAATCCCCGAATTGATTCATTCAATGGCACATAGACTCCAGAAGTTCCTGTAAAAGCTTCGGCGACAAAGAACGGCTGAGATAGAAATCGCTGAATTTTTCGAGCACGTTGTACCACAATTTTATCTTCATCCGACAATTCATCCATTCCTAAAATGGCGATAATGTCCTGCAGATCTTTATACTTTTGGAGAGTTTCCTGCACCGTCTTCGCAACATGATAATGTTCTTCACCGATAATCCTGGGATCTAAAATTCGGGAAGTGGAGTCTAACGGATCCACCGCCGGATAGATTCCCATCTCTGAAATTTGTCTGGACAAAACTGTTGTTGCATCTAAGTGGGCAAAGGTAGTTGCCGGCGCAGGGTCAGTTAGGTCGTCTGCGGGAACGTAAATTGCCTGGACAGATGTAATTGAGCCTTTATTCGTAGTAGTAATGCGTTCTTGTAGCTCACCCATTTCCGTAGCCAGAGTCGGTTGATAACCCACGGCGGAAGGCATTCTGCCTAATAAAGCCGATACTTCTGATCCTGCCTGAGTAAAGCGAAAGATGTTGTCAATAAAAAACAACACGTCTTTACCTTCCACATCGCGAAAATATTCGGAAACGGTTAAGGCAGTTAAGCCAACACGTTGACGAGCCCCCGGAGGTTCGTTCATTTGTCCGAATATCAAAGCTGTATTTTCTAACACGCCACTCTCTTTCATTTCAACCCATAAATCATTCCCCTCCCGGGTTCTTTCTCCCACCCCTCCAAACACAGAATATCCACCGTGCTCGGTCGCAATATTGCGGATGAGCTCCTGAATCAAAACTGTTTTACCGACACCGGCCCCGCCAAACAAACCTGTTTTACCCCCTTTTGAATACGGTTCTAACAGATCGATAACTTTGATGCCGGTTTCCAGGATTTCTGTTTCGGTACTCAAATTTTCAAATTCAGGAGCAGGTCGATGAATTGGCCACCGTTCTTTGGTTTCTATCGGCCCCTGTTCGTCAATCGGTTCCCCTACTATATTCATTAAGCGTCCCAAAGCCTGTGGACCCACAGGAACGGCAATTGGCTGGCCTGTGTCGATTGCCTCCATGCCCCTTACAAGACCATCTGAACTATCCATTGCCACACAACGCACCATATTTTCACCCAGGTGCTGTTGTGCTTCCAGAATTAAGGACGCACCGTTATCCCGGTCAATTCTGATAGCGGTATAAATTGCAGGTAGTTTGCCTTCTGAAAATTGTATATCAATTACCGGACCAATAACTTGTTTGATAGTTCCTTTATTCATTGTTCACAGTTCCTCAACTTTAATGATCATTTTAAGATTAGGGAATGATTTAAAAACTTTTATAGAATTAAAAAATGTCGTTCAATTACCTTATGAATGTTAACGAAATATTAGATACCTCTAAACAATCATACCTCGCATATTTAAGAGGCACTTCGAAGAGCTTCCGCACCTCCAACAATATCTAAAATTTCTTTGGTGATCGAAGCCTGTCTTGCTTTGTTATATTCTAATGTTAAGTCTTTAATCAGTTCATTGGCATTATCGGTGGCATTATCCATTGCCAACATACGGGCAGCCTGTTCGGAAGCATAAGATTCCAATAACGAACGCCAAACCCGGGTGCGGATATAACGAGGCAGGAGAGATTCAAGCAATTCTTTTTGCGTAGGTTCATACAGATAATCGGCTTTTTGTTCGGATTCGGATTCTTCTACTTCAATCGGTAATAGATTGTCGACCACAATTTCTTGCCTGCCAACCGATATAAATTTGTGAAATACCAATTGAATAGCATCCGTTTTTTCTTCCGCATATTGATCGATTAAAAAGTGAGCGATGTTTTTGGCATGTTCAAATTCAAGTTCATTGAAAAAATTAATATAGCGGTTGGCAATAGAATACTCTCGTTTTTTGTAAAAATCAAACCCCTTTCTTCCGACTGGCACCACCGATATTTCCCGATCCCGGTGCGCATCAATTTCTTTAACCGTGCGTTTAGCGATATTGCTGTTGAATGCACCACATAAACCACGATCACCAGTTATCGCCACCAATATAACCCTGCCAATCGGTCGTGTCTTTAATAAGGGTAGCTCTGTTTCTTCCACACTTCCGGACAAGTCCTGCACCATTTCTTTTATTTTATCGGCGTAGGGACGTGCGTTCATCATTCTCTCCTGTGCACGGCGCATTTTGGCAGAGGCCACCATTTTCATGGCTTTAGTAATCTGCTGAGTATTCTGAATACTGCGGATTCGTCCCTTGATTTCTCTTAGCGTGGCCATCAGGACCTCACTCTTCGGGTTTAAAAATTTTCAAAAATTCTTTAACAGATGTTTCCATACTTTCCCGTAATTCATCAGAAATTGCCTTCTTTTCCGCAATTTCTTTTAAAATTTCCGGATGCTTATTTTCCAGAAATTCCATATACTCTTCTTCGAAACGAGAAATGCTTTCAACCGGAAACTGATCCAGATATCCGTTCGTTCCCACGAAGATCAATGCAATTTGCTTTTCCACCGGCATCGGTACGTATTGATCTTGTTTAAGCAGTTCCACTAATCGCTCTCCGCGGGCTAACTGAGCCTGAGTTGTTTTGTCCAGATCCGATCCAAATTTAGCAAATGCTTCCAAAGAGCGGTATTGAGCAAGGTCTAATCGCAATCGGCCGGCCACCTGCTTCATCGCTTTGATTTGCGCATTTCCCCCAACCCGGCTTACTGAAATACCGACATTGACCGCAGGGCGTTGCCCGGCATAGAATAAATCCGGCTCCAGATAGATCTGTCCGTCAGTGATCGATATAACATTAGTGGGAATATAAGCAGAGACATCACCCGCCTGGGTCTCGATGATCGGCAACGCAGTTAAAGAACCACCGCCTTCGGAGTCACTTAATTTAGCGGCTCGCTCTAGCAACCGACTGTGAAGATAGAAGACATCACCGGGATAGGCTTCCCGTCCCGGAGGACGGCGTAATAAGAGCGACATTTGCCGATAAGCGGCCGCATGTTTGGAAAGGTCGTCGTAAATCACTAAAGCATGCATTTCTCGATCCCGAAAATATTCACCCATTGCAGCGCCGGCATAAGGCGCAAGATACTGCAATGCGGCCGCTTCACTGGCCCCGGCTGAAATGACGGTCGTAAATTCCATCGCGCCATTATCTTGCAGAGTTTTAACAACTTTGGCGACAGTTGACGATTTTTGACCAATCGCTACGTAAATACAATGAACGGGCTTATCACTCTTTTGAGTGGCTTTTTGATTGATAATAGTATCCACTGCAATGGCCGTTTTCCCAATCTGACGGTCACCGATAATCAACTCTCGCTGTCCCCTGCCGATTGGAATCATCGAATCGATCGCTTTGAGACCGGTTTGAAGCGGTTCATTCACTGATTGACGGTAGATGACCCCCGGAGCTTTCACATCCACGGGTAAATGTTCTTTGGCATTTATGGCACCGCGTCCGTCAATGGGTTGGCCTAATGGATTGACTACACGTCCCAAAAGTTCCTTGCCAACCGGAACCTGAACAATGCGTTTGGTTCTTTTAACCGTTTCACCTTCTTTGATTTCTCGATCTTCTCCCAGAATTACCACGCCAACACTGTCTTCTTCCAAATTCAGAGCCATTCCGTAAACACCGGCTTCAAAAGAGACCAATTCACTATACATTACCCCTTGTAATCCGTAAACCCGAGCGATACCGTCACCGACCTGCAGGACCGTTCCAACTTCATAGACATCTGCTTCCTTTTCAAATCCTTCCAGTTGTTTCTTTATGATGGCAGATATTTCTTCAGGTTTTGCCTCAACAGCCATACGATAATCCTCTTAATATTATATTTATATTAATTCTTCTTTTCATAACCAACAGAGCCGTAAAATAAAAGGCTATTCTTCAGTAATCAAATTTTGCTTCAATCTTTCAAGTTGATAGCGAAGACTTGTATCATAAACAGTATCATTCAATTTCACCATGAGACCACCCAACAAGTCTTCATCAATTTTTTGGGTAAAGACAACATTTTTCCCGGTCATCGTATCCAATTGAGATTTCAGATTTTCCAATTGTGCATCAGATAACCGGGTTACGCTATACACATCACATCGGGCAATGCCTCTGTATTGATCCAGAAGTTCCCGGTAATAAGATATGATAGCGGACATAATTGCTTCACGATTCTTGATAATAAGAAGTGAAAAAAAATTGAAAGTGATCGAATGAAGTTTCTCTTTAAACAATTTAGAGAATAAATCCTGTTTAACCGGATTCGGAACTACCGGAGAATTGATCAGGGTTTGAAATTCTTTTACCATTTGATACTCCTTGTCCAGGAGGTTCAGGTCACTTTCAATCTGCTCAAGATTTTGATTTTCCCTGGCTAATTCAAATAGTGCCAGTGCATATCTTCTGGCAACACGAGAGCTTGGCACAGCCTATCCTTTTAATTTTGTTGTCCAAACTTTGATATCGATTGATCAATTAATTCTTGATGCTTGGTTTTATCAACAGTCCCGCCAATTAATTTGGAAGTTGCCTCTACCACTAAATCGGCAACTTCTTCTCTTAAAGAGGCAACCATTGATTGTCTTTCTTTTTCGATGTCCGCTTTGGCCTGTTCGATCATCTTTGACGCATCTTCCCGGGCCTGCTCAATCATATCGTTGCGTACGTTTTCCGCCATTTGCTTGCTCTCTTTCATCATCTGTTGTACCTCCTCCTGGGCAGCGGCAAGCTTTTCCTGTTGTTCAGCAAGTTTCTTTTCCGCTTCGGCTCGGGATTCTTCCGCCTTTTTCAGTGATTCAGTTATCCGATTCTCACGATTTTCAACAGCATTTAGTAATGGCTTCCAGGCCACTTTTCTCAAAACTAGCAATAAGACGACAAACGTGACCCAGGTCCATACAATCATTCCGGGATCTAATTGTAACATAGGTGATCCTCTATATTATTTTTACTTGAGACCTAAAATGAAACAAATCACTAAACCGAACAGGGCAATACCTTCAATCAACGCAGCAGAAATGATCATGGAGGTTCGAATGTTGTTCGCTGCTTCGGGTTGTCGAGCAGTTCCGTCCATAGCCTGACCACCGATTCTACCAATGCCAATACCTGCACCAATTGCTGCAAGTCCGGCCCCGATTCCGGCTGCTAAATAAGCTAAAGCCACTGATTCCATAACGCTTTCTCCTTTCCTGTGTTATTCCATTCTTTATAAATTAATGATCAGAAGTCATTGTAACTTTTAGTGTTCCGGATGCATTGCCATACCAATAAACAGTGCCGAAAGTATGGTAAAGATATAAGCCTGAATAAATGCAATTAATATTTCCAAAATACTAATAAACAACGCAAATGCAATTGAGACGGGGGATACAAATAGGGTACTTAAAACAATAATCAATCCCAGTAAAGCAAAAATGACCGTATGTCCGGCGGTCATATTTGCAAAAAGTCGAATGGCTAATGCAAAAGGTTTGGTAAATAGACCAATAAATTCTATGGGAATCATGATCGGAAGCAAAAATACCGGTACACCGCCCGGAACAAGAGATTTCATGTATCCCACCACCCCGTTTTCTTTCATGCCATTCAACTGAGTCAGAACAAATGTAATGATGGCCAGTCCGGCGGTAACGCTTATATTACCGGTCGCCGTTGTAAACAAAGGAATGAGCCCCATTAGATTGAGGGTTAAAATAAAAAAGAAAATTGTACACAAATAGGGCGTCAACTTTTTTCCGTTTTTACTACCCATATTGGGAATTGCAATATCATCCCGAACGAATAGAACCAGACTTTCCAGAAGAGCTGCAAATCCGGTGGGCACTGCTTTTTCCTTACGAAATGACAGCCAGAACATCAATATTAAAATCAAACTGGCAATCCATAACATCACCACATGCAGGGATATGGATAAATCGATCGTAACTCCCAGGAAATTTATGGGTTCAAAGGTAGGTAGGTGGAGATGGATGCCAAAGGGCAAATGCCATTCTTGCGAATCTTGCAAATGGTTCTGAATCCACTCTCCCAAACCTGTATTTTCATTTTCTTCTGATGCGGCTAAACTTAATGCCAAGTTCATATTTTAATCCTTTTGCATTTCCGCGTATTTATGAATCTGCAATACCTCCAATCCTAAAAATAAAAAATAGGTTATCATAAATGAAGATATTAAAGTAATCATCTCCGCTTGAAGCGCCCCTATTAAAATAAATAAAAGCGCAAAAATCAACAAAAATCTAAAAATCATGCCCCCATAAACAGATATTAAAAAAGACTTATTTGAACGATTAATTCCCCAACTTAGAATGGCAAAACCAATGATTGTGTTTAGAAAACTGATCCCTATGCCGGTCCATAGGCTCCATCGGGAAACAGCATCTTCGTTTAGCACAAGAAATAATTCACTAATGATCAAACAGATAGCGAACAGAACTGAGCTTTTTTTAAAGAAGCGCCCAAATCTCATAACTGTTTGTTTTTATCCGAGTTGCGAAGGACCGTTCGGAAAAATTGGTAAAAGCCGATGGTAATTCCGAGAATTGAACCCACTAAAGTTAGCCAGGGAAAAGTGGTCCAGTGTTTGTCAGCAAAGTATCCGCCCAGGGCAAACAGAAGTATGGAAATGAGAAATGTCCAGCCAATATTTAAATAAGGGGAAAGTTCGCGAAGTACCTCGCTAACAGTTTGCGATTGCGAGTCCGTGGCTTTTGAGGAGGTTTTATCTTCTGATTTATTTTGGGGATGATGTTTCACTTACTGCACCTTTTTCACTTTGTGCAGCTTCCGGTTTTTGATTGGAGCTATCCGGTGTGAATTTTTTACCATTATCACCGCTTTTTGCATTCGCTCCCATCGCTGACTTCCCATTAAAGAATGCACCCTCGTCAATTATCAGTTTACCAGTACTGAGATTACCATTTAAAGAGGAAGTCGCTTCTAATATCATCTTTTGTTCAATATATACATCTCCTTCGACTTTTCCACCAACAACTGCGCTTTTGGCATGAACTTCGCCAACAACTTCACCGGTTGAGCCGATGGTTAACCGATCATTGCTTTTCACCACGCCTTTTACTTTTCCGTCAATCCGCAAACTACCTTTGGTTTCGATTGTGCCTTCCAAATAGGTTCCGGCGCCAATAAAATTAAGTTCATTGGTAGAATTTTCTTGATTTTTCACTTTCAATGCCATCTCTTTTATTCTCCTACAGTTAAATCGGATAAAAAATTTCTGGGATTAATTGATTGCCCCTTTCTCCAAATTTCGAAATGAAGATGTGGACCTGAAGACGATTCTCCCGAATTCCCTAAATAGGCGATAACATCACCTTGTTTGACTCGCTGATTGGCCGACACCGCATTACGAGCGTTATGCCAGTAAGAAGTCAAGTACTCACCATCATGATAGAGGATCACCAAAAAGCCTTTTTCATAAGTCCAGCCGTCAAATACAACGACGCCATTTGCCGCAGCTTTAATCGGAGTGCCTGCCGGCGCGACAATGTCAATGCCACTATGAGCAGGCCAATCATATTCCTGAGACACAAACCCGACTACCGGAGGACTGATGGGGACATTTTCAAAAATGGACACTTTTTTGAGATTGGCCTGCAACAGTTTTCCCGGAGAAATGGATTGATCATCAGGTTTGTCGGCAAATTTTACATACCCCTGTAAGCTATTGCGAACTTTTTCATTGTATTTTTTCAGCAGATTTAATTCGTTCTGTAATTGGCCAACTTTCTGTAACTGTTCCCTCAAGCGGGTATTCTCTTGCTCAACTTGATCTGTTTCCATGGCGCCCTGTAACACCTGACTGTAGGTGACAATTCCGATCAACAACGCTATGACGACAATTCCTGTAGCCACGACCAAAAACTTTAAGGTGGAATAACGGATGCGGAAGCTTTTGGGCGAAGCCTCATTGTCCGGGATTAATAAGATATTTAAAATTTTTTTCTTATTTCGCTTATGCACGGCTATTCCTTATCTATAATTACCTACTTAATCTGATCGAGTATATCCAGGAGGCGCTGCAAATCCTCATTTGAATAAAAATAAATTTCAATCTCCCCGCCATCTTTTCTGGCTCGAATTCTCACCTGGGTTCCGAACTTCTCACGTAATTGGGATTCAGTTTTACTTATAAAAGCAGATTTTCGCTTCGTGACCGGTTTGGATGTTTTTGGCTCGTTTTCTTGTTGTACGCTTTTGCGTACAAGCTGTTCCACGCTTCGAACAGAGAGCGCTTCTTTTACTGCTTTTCGCCAGATCTTCTCCTGCACCCCGGCCTGGGTAATACTCAATAGGGCCCGGGCATGGCCTTCCCGTATTTCACCATGTCGCAAACTTTCCTGAATTTTTTCCGGTAACTTGAGCAAACGGATGACGTTGGAGACGGTGGTGCGATCTTTGCCAATCTTCTTTGCCACTCCTTCCTGGGTTAAACCACACTCATCAATCAGCCTTTGATAGCCTTTCCCGAGATCAATCGGATTTAAATGTTCTCGCTGAACGTTTTCGATCAAGGCAATTTCCAACATTTCCTCATCAGTGGTAATATCCCTTATGTAAGCGGGAATCATTGCAATGTTCAAATCGATTGCCGCGCGCAGACGCCTTTCTCCGGCAACTACCTGATAACGGCCATCTTCGATGGACCGCACCAAAATCGGTTGGATTATTCCCTTTTCCTTAATGGAATTTTTTAAATCCTCAAAAGAATCTTCGTCGAACATGTTACGTGGTTGGAAGGGATTAGGCTCAATCAATCTGACATCCAGTTCATGGATGGAATCAGTTGGCACTTTATCATCATTACCGGTCTGGATAAGTGCCTGAAGTCCCTTTCCCAAATGCGCTCTGCTTTTCATAAGGCTAAAACTTCCTCTGCGAGTTTCATATAGTTTTGAGCACCAGTAGAAGCAGCGTCAAACATGATAATGGGCAGGCCAAAACTTGGCGCCTCACTCAATCGAACATTGCGCATGATCATGGTTCGGAAAACTTTCTCTTTAAAATAGTCCCGTACTTCCTTTTCGACCTGATTGCAAAGGTTCAATCGTGCGTCATACATGGTTAAAAGGACACCGAAAATTTGCAACATCTTATTGAGATGTTTTTGCACCAACCCTACAGTGTTTAACAATTTGCTTAATCCTTCTAAAGCATAGTATTCACATTGAATGGGTATCAATATATCATCCGATGCGGTCAACGCGTTTAATGTCAAGATACCCAGTGAAGGCGGACAATCAATGAGAACGTAATCATAATCATTTTTTACAGGGTGTAATGCCTCTCTTAAAATTTTCTCCCGGGCAATAACCTGAACCAATTCTACCTCTGTTCCTACCAAATTGATATGAGAAGGGACCAGGGTTAGATTAGGGACTTTGGTAGACATGAGCACATTTTCAAATTTTTCTTCATTAACAAAAACATCGTAAATGCTCCGCTGCAGTTCATGGCTATCTACTCCCAAACCGGAGGTGGCATTCGCTTGCGGATCCACATCGACCAGCAAAATATTTTTTTCTGCTACCGCGAGGCAAGAAGCCAAATTTACCGCTGTGGTGGTTTTGCCGACACCACCCTTCTGATTTGCAATTGCTACAATTTTAGTCATAGATCAACGTTTGTTTTGGTTGGGAGAATATACAGGTTACCCCCTATAAAATCAAGGTTTTTTCCAATCACTTTTAAATATTTTAATTGATTGTTTTTTATGAACTTATAAATATTAAATTATAGATATTTATTTTTTATAAACTTACCCCGTATTCCCGGTGTAAAATCTCTTAAATATAACATTCTTCAATCCAAATAGCCCGGTGAAGGTCACGAACCTTAAAAAGGTTTTTTTAAGGCATTTTGAGCTCCCGGTAATAAGATTGTTGCCGGTCATCTCACTGCCTGGCTCACGCTGCTCGGAATTAATGGGTTAGTCTTCTCAATTCGGTTAATTCTTGCAAACTTTCTTTTTTAATTTGCTGTGCTTTTTCACGCTTGGAACGAGTATGTTGGCGAACTTCTTCATTAATGTCCAACCGAATAACTTCGTCAGCCAAAGAGGAGGCTGCGGTGTAATCTCCTTTTTCATAACGTATTTCCGCCATCCGTACTAAACACCCGATCTCATTGTAGTGATTGCTCTCCGGATCTTGCCGACAGAGGGACAATAGCTTTTCATATAAGGGATATGCTTTATCCCATTTTCCGCTGCGGTAATAAATCTCCACCAGGGTCCACAGAAAAAATCGACTTTGGGGATATATTTGATAATTTTGCCACGCCAACTCCAACGCCTGATCCATCTTTTCGTAATCCAGGAGTATCCAGGCCAGTTGATCCCTCCCAACCAGGTTCACCAGTTTTCCTTTTTTTATGGCGGTTTTCACCATTTCGATTCCCAGTTTACGTTCATCGGAAATAAACGGCAGCCAGGTTAATGCTTTAGCCTTGCTGCTTTTCCAATATTTAAAACTGCCCACCCCAAGGTAGGCGTCATAAAAGGTGGAATCCATCCGAATTGCATCTTCCAATCGATGAACGCCCTTGAGAGAATTGCGATAAGCTTCAAAAAAATTCTTTTGTTTACTATCCATAAATCCGCGGTATAAGTAAGCGCTTCCTTCATAAAAGAGCAGCCAGACATCATCACCATTTTTGTTGCGCAGCCGTTCGGATATTCGGATGCACTGCTCCATAAGTTTTGAAAATTTATTGAGCTGATTGAACTGTTCGGCATCGAGCATCTCGGCCTGGTAGGTCGCCCCCAGATAAAAATAGCCAAACGGTTGATCGGAATAGTCTTCGATTAATTTGCGGAAGGTTTCTTTTGCCCCGGAAAAGTCAGTGACAATAGTTTGTTCAATGCCTCTTTCAATGCGGTGCTGCACTCTGGTAATGATAGAATCCATTGCATGGAGAGATACGGTAAAACTTAATATAAAAAGCCAGCCGCAACAAAAGACAACTCTGCTCAACATAGAAAAGTCGGTTCGATTGGTCATTAAATTCATAGAATTATTTTAATTTTCTGGTTCGATTTCCGTCTGCATCATAAACGTAAACGTCACCAAATTTTTTAATTTTATCTTCAACTTCTTTGGCATCCCCAACAACTACCAGCGGCATTTTCTCTTGCTGAAGATATTTTCCGACAACCTTTCGAACATCTTCGGCAGTAATTGCATCAATCTCTTCTAAATAATGTTCCCAGTAGTAATCCGGTAAATGATATAATTTTTGCCAGAGGGCTAAAATATTTACCGCAGATGTTTTTTCGTTCTTTAGCGGAAAGCTACCTACCAAATATCGTTTGGCATTTCTCAATTCTTCTGCCTTGATCTGCTCTTCTTTAATCTGTCTAAATTCGTCATAAAACGTCCGGATAGCTTTATCCACCACTTCGTTTCGAACCTCAGCATTGGCAATCCAACCACCTGATTCTTTGTAAAGATCCAGCGAGCTATAAGCGCCGTAGGTATACCCTTTCTTTTCTCTCAAGGTAAGAAATAACCTGCCGCTTGCCCCTCCGCCCAGTATTTTGTTAGCCACCTGGGCTTTTGCGAAATCGGGATGGTTCCGGCTGAAAATTCGGCGACCTAATAATAAATTAGTCTGCTCAGACCCGGGACGATCAACCAGATGCAAGAAGCGTTTTTCTTCATGTGCAGGAGGTTCTATCTCAGAAATATTTGATTCCCTTTCCCGCCAGGAAGAACATTTATTTTCAAGCTGGTTCATGATCTGCTTAAATGTCAGGTCACCGCCAATAGCCAGAAAAGCATTTTGGGGAGCAAAATATTGCTGGTGAAGTTCTTCCAACGCCTGTCTCGTAATTCGTTGAAGACTGTCTTTGGTTTTAAAACGCGCATAGGGATGCGGAAAATACAGGGCATTATCCATCTGTCTTTGCGCCAGGAAAGCGGGAGAACTTTTCTCGTTTTCCAGTTCGGCAATCATTTTGGCGCGTTCCTTCTCCAATTCCTCCGGCAAAAAGAGAGGATGCATTACCACCTCACTCAACAAATTGAGGGCTAAGTCGCTATGCTCCTTTAAAAATTCACCATAGACATAACAAAAGTCTTTGGAAGAGTTCGCTTCTAACATACCGCCGGCAAAATCAATCGCTTCCACGATTTCTGAATAACTGCGCTTTTCAGTTCCTTTCTTCAGGAGGCGAGCCATCATCTCAAACGCCCCCTCCATCTCCGGCGGATCGTATTTTTCACCAACATTGAGCGCCAGACGGAAATAAATTTTCGGAACGACCGGGCGTTCAATAACAATGACGGTCAATCCGTTGTTGAGCTTTTTCTCCTGAGTTTCCGGAAATTTATATTGTAATAAACGATCATCAATCGGTGCTTTTTGTTTCACAAACGTCCTCTTAGTTTGAGTGTGGATAGACTTCAATCACACTGCGGTTTTCTCTGGTTAGATATGTTTGTGCGGCTTGCTGTATGTTAGCAGGCGTGATTTCCATAAAACGATCCAGTTCCTTATACAACAAATGCGGATCGCTGAAAAACATGGTATAAAAACAAAGATATTCGGCTTTGTGATAGACCCGTTCCAGTTTCGTCACAAACTCCGATTTCAATTGATTCTTAATCTTTTCCAATTCCCGCTCATCAATTTTCCGGTTTTGCAATCTTTCAACTTCTTCCTCGAACGCTTTTTCGATGTCATGCATTTTAAGACCGGGCTTCATTTGACCGAAAAACATAAACTTGCCCGGACCCATTTTTAAATCAACGCCGCCGCCAAGATGGAGCAAACTTTGCTCTTCTTCAATCATGCGACGATAGAGACGAGAACTCTCCCCGTCAAAGAAAAGCTTTTCGATAATTTCCAGCGCATAACTGTCCCGTTCGCCATAAGGTGGGGTATGAAATGCACACACATAGGCAGGCATCGGGGCAAATTTGTCTTCCCAGCTCATTCGTTTTTCTGCGGATTGCTTCGGCTCGGTCAAATCTACCGGAGGCAGTGGATCGCCAGCGGGAATGGACTCGAAATACTCTTTAATCAGCGACACCGTCTCATTAACCTGAATATCGCCAGCCACAGTTAAAATAGCATTGTTGGGTCGATAAAATAAATCGTGAAAGCGTTTAACGTCTTCTAAAGGGGCGTTATCGAGGTCTTCCATGGAGCCGATTAGTGAATGTTTGTAAGCCCAATTCTCATAGGTTAGCTCATCGATTAATTCAAAAAAGACCCGGGCATAAGGCGCATTATCAATCCGCAGTCGTCGTTCTTCTTTAACGGTATCGCGTTGATTTTCAAAATTTTCTTTGGTAATGGTCAGGGAGCGCATTCGGTCGGCTTCCAGCCACAAGGCCAATCGCAATTGATTGGCCGGAACCACTTCAAAATAATTAGTCCGATCTTTACTTGTGGAGCCGTTCATCATACCACCCACATCACTGACCAGCTTCATGTGTTCGGTTTTGGCCACATTTTCCGATCCTTCAAACATCATGTGCTCGAATAAATGTGCAAAACCACTTTTTCCAGACTCTTCGTTCTTGGAGCCGACTTTATACCAGATGTCTACCGCTACCAAAGGCGAGGCAGTGGATTTCATTAACAACACATCCAGCCCGTTTGAAAGCCGGAAGCGGGCTATTTCTCCTTCCTTTAACGCTTTGGGGGGAGGGGCAGAACCGGAATTATTCATCAAATATTCTCCACAGATTAAGTTCTTTGATTTTACTTCGGAAAATTTATTTTCAGGAATTATGAGGAACGGTAAATTCCTCACTCAATAGCGTTATTCTGGTTCTAAAACTCTTCTAACTTATCTCCCAGATAATAGTAACGAAAATCATATCCTAAAAAACTCTGGTAACCGGCATAAGCTGCGTACAACACTCCTGAAAATAATAAAATGAGGTAGGCAGGCACAAATAGATACCCGACCAACAAAATCGAGAGCAGGATGACAAAAAGACCCACCCCAACCAAAACAACCATAAAGATAATTTGATAAACCAATGATTGGCGGGCCTGCACGATGACAAAAGTAGATGGGGTTGATTGATTTTTTTCTCTTAACCACAATACCAGTGGTATAATGATGGGCAAAAAGAACAAAGATAAGTGACACAAAGCAGCCAAAAGTTTTTCATCACTGCTTAGTTCGGCGGCTTTAGATTGGTTGCGCTGGGCTTTCATTGTTTGATAACAGATTTATCATGTTCAGTTTGAACTCAAAAACTTCAATAATAAGATGAGATTGGTTGAAATCAAAATGAAAAATTTTAGTCAACGGGATCTACCCAGGGGACTGAAACGCAAATCCATTTGTAAAACCATAAAGACATTTATTAATTTACAAGACTCAATCACATAACCTGAATAACAGGAAATACCATGCNNCTTTTCTATCCTCATCGCAACGCCAATCTTCATCCGAAAGTATATGTGTCTTCTGCAAAGAGCAATCACATTGCTGTAATAGATCCGGCAGTTCAGGCGGTTAGAGACATCATTCCTGTGGAGTATAAAATTTTGGATATGGCCATTTCACCTGACGATAAGCTTTTAGCGGTTTCCCGATCTGGTCAGAATGACATCCTGCTATTTGATACCGAAACAGATTCGCTTTTACAAACTTTTCGCATTCCGGGAGCCTGGATTCCGATAAAGCTGATTTTTTCTAATAACAGTAGGATCATCGTTCTGACTAAGAAGAGATATCAATCTTTACTGCACAATATAAATATAGAAACAGAGCGCATATCAAAGTTTTATGATAAGCAACCATGTTGCTTATCGACTCATGACCACGCTTTCTTGTCAATCTCTTATGAAAAATCGCTTCTCTGCATAACAAGCGGTGAACAAGATCCGCTTAAAGATGGGGGTGGAACCAGCCCGGCGTTTATCATGAACTATGAATCAAAACAAATGCTATCTCAACTGCACATATTCACTTATTACGGACTAATTTCACCCGATGGCACTTATGTCTATGGCCAGCGTTTCAGAAGACATCCTTTCAGGTATCATATTAATAAACGTCAATATGAGCAACTAGAAGAGATTAATCCATTTAGCGGTGCCAGTTTTTTCCCGGATGGTAACCATTTGCTTATTTAGAATAAGGCTTCTTCTATTATAGGGAAGGTAAACCTGGAAACCATGGAGCAAACTTTGTTCGATTTGAAATATCCGGTTCAGGATGCAGGGCTATTGTTTTCGAAAAACTTGGTCTATGCCGTGCATCCGGATACCAATCTGGTGAGCGCGTTCAGTCTCGACACCCATAAAATCGTCAAACAGATTTTAGTCGAATCTGCACCGACAATGGTTCGGATTGCGGATAGTTGGCGTCATTAATCATTGTATTATTCCATAGAAAGAAACTTAATTACTGGCTTTATTTCTCTCAAAATTCATTTCTCTTTTGCCTTCACCAAAACTCCTAAAGTGCCGGTTATCTTAAGCTCTAATTTTTTCCCGATATAACGCGCTTTTCTGTCATCTAAAATCAATAGATAATTTCAGGCATTTTTTATATCTTCATCTAATTCTTTCTAAATTTCAAGAAGTGCTTTATATTATTCATCCGTTGTTCTAAAAGCCATACTTGCGGTTAGCATAATTAATCGCATCTACTATACACAAAACACAAAATTCGTAATCGGAGGATAATATTAATTTTAATGAATAATTTTATCATCAACTTCTTTCCCTCGGTTATTTCCATAATTTTGTGTAAAAAACCAATTCGAAGCAGTAGCTTCTGGAGTAACGGCGTTCAAAGCCGGAGCTTTGAACGAGCACCAAAACGAGCACCAAATAAAAAAGCGCTGTTATCAATTCTATTCTTTTTCTTAATAATTGTAGATTCAGGATACAGCCAATCGTCTCAATCCTCCTGGCCCATGCTTCGCCATGACCCGCAACCGACCGGTAGAAGTGAAATTAGCAGGCTAGTACCCCGGCTTTCTTTTTCTTCCCAACCGTTAAACTTCGGAGCAATTGCGGTCGGCGAAGAAACGTTAAAATCCATATTCCTCAGAAATCTCGGTAATGCCAATTTGAATGTCACCGATGCTAGCATCGAAGGGCCCAATGGAAATGAGTTCTCTATTCTTAGCGGAGGCAATCCCACCGTTATCCCCCCTTCCGACTCCATCCAAATGACCTTTGAATTTGCCCCGCAAAGTACCGGCAGCAAAACAGCCTTTTTAATCGTGCAAAGCAATGCCCCAACCTCCCCGGATACATTAACGTTACTGGGAGCGGGCGGAGCAATGGGATTGGCTGCTTCTCCTCATCCGATGTACCAGCAAAATCCTCGTCACACCGGGTTAAGTCCTTACAACGGCCCTGAAGAACCCAATCCCCAATGGCAATTTTCGACCAATGAGGCGATCCGGTCCTCTCCATCTTTGTCAGCCGACGGAACCATTCTGGTCGGTTCTGACGATCACAATTTGTACGCAATTGGTCCCGATGGCTCCTTAGAATGGGCATTTAATACCGGCAATTCGGTAGTCTCCTCCCCGGCCGTTCGCGGCAACAGCATTGTCTATGTTGGCTCTGATGACGGCCATATCTATGCCGTCAATCCGGATGGCTCTCTCCATTGGTCAGTCGAACTGGGTGGGGCAATTCAATCTTCCCCGGCCATCGGTATTAACGGCACTGTGTATGTCAGCACAATTGACGGCGTGTTGTATGCAATTAACCCCGAAGGCACCGTGCGATGGTCATTTTCTGTGGAAGCCGCCATATCTTCTCCCGCAGTAAGCGCGGATGAGACAATCTACATCACCTCCCGGGACCGCCATCTTTATGCCATTAATCAAGATGGCTCGCTAAAATGGAGCTTTAATACCAGTCACATCATTCATTCTTCCCCGGCAATTGGTGACGACAACACCATTTATGTCAGCACTTCCCTGTCACGGCTGATTGCAGTAAATCCTGATGGCACCCCAAAATGGGTGTTTATTACAGAGAGTGATGACTTTACAGCTCCCTCAATCAGTGCGGACGGGACCATTTATGTCGGGTCACTCAACGGCGATCTGTTTGCTATTGATAGCAACGGGGCTCAAAAATGGAGAGTGAATTTGGGAGCGGAAATTAGCGCATCCCCCGCTATCGGTATTGGCGGAAGTATATACCTGGGAGCAAGTAATGGCATTTTTTACGCATTAGATCGCTTAGACGGCTCCATAAAATGGTCATTGGAAATCGGCGACAAAATAGCATCGTCTCCCGCCATTGATGAGGACGGAACAATTTACGTCGGATCTGACGATGGCAATTTATACGCCATTAGTGGTCCCGTGGACTTGTTTGTCAAAGTAGATGAAGGCGATGTTGTGAATGATAACGGGTGGTCAAATGGCAGCGCCTGGGGGGATATCGATAATGACAGTGACCTGGATTTATTCGTCGCCAATAATATCCTGCAAAATAATTTCCTTTACCAAAACAACGGTGATGGCACTTTTACTCGCATCACCAATGATATTGTTACCAATGATGACGGCAATTCCGGGACGGGTATCTGGGGAGATTACGATAATGATGGCGCCCTTGACCTGTTGGTTACCAATCAGGGTGGTGCCAACAATTTTTTATATCACAACGACGGTTCGGGACAATTCACCAAAATAAGCGATCTGGTAGTGGTTAACGATGGAGGGGATTCTTATGGCGCCAGTTGGGTGGATTACAATCAGGATGGCTTCCTGGATCTGTTTGTTGCCAACAGCTCCGAAGAAAACAACTTTTTGTATCGCAACTCTGGCAGAGGCTCCTTTGTAAAGATTCATTTTGGAAATATAGTCAACGATGGCGGCGAGTCCCGGGCCTGTTCTTGGAGCGATGTCGATAACGATGGCGACCTTGACCTTTATGTGGTCAATTTTGCACAGAAAAACTTCTTTTATCTCAACAACGGTGACGGGACCTTCAGGAAGATGACCGAGAGCATCATCGTCAGTGAAAGCGATAATTCAATCGGATGTAGTTGGGCGGATATTGACAACGATGGTGACTTTGATCTCTTTATCACCAATCTTTCCGAAAATAATACGCTATATAAAAATAACGGGGATGCCACTTTCACCAAAGTTACCGATGCGGTTATCGTCAACGATGAAGGGGATTTTTATAGCAGCAGTTGGGGAGACTTTGATAATGATGGTGATCAAGACCTCTTTGCAAGCAACCAAAGCGGCGACAATTTTTTGTATGAAAACCAGGGAAACGGAAGCTTCAGTAAAAATGTAACCAGTGTGGTGGTTAACGATGAGGGCGCGTCATTAAGCAGCATTTGGGGCGATTATAATAATGACGGGGACCTTGATTTGTTTGTCGCCAACGGCGACGATGAGCACAACTTTTTGTACGATAATTTGGGAAATGGCAATCACTGGATCAATATTAAGTGTAACGGGGAAGTTTCCAATAATTCTGCAATCGGGACGAAAATTCGGGTGCACGCCAATATAAACGGCCGGCCCGTTTCTCAGCTTCAGGAAATCTCCTCTCAAACCGGGTTACGTAGCCAGAACAGTTTAAATGCCGAATTTGGTCTGAACGACGCACCCGTGGCGGATTCCATGATTATTGAATGGCCGTCGGGAATCACCCAAAGATTAATAAATGTTCAGGCAGATCAATTTATCACCTTTCATGAAGAATTTACCTCTCTCGCCATCTCACCTCAAACACTCGATTTCGGTATCGTTCCTATCGGTAGTCATAAAATGCTTCTGGCTATAATCACTAATTCCGGTAATGGCGATTTGATTATCAGCAATATTCTCATAAGCGGATCGAACCCGGCCGAATTCTCTTATACTGCCATTGTCCCCGACACCCTCCCCCCTGATTCGGCAAAACAACTCATCGTAAACTTTTCCCCGGAAGGTGGGGGAACTAAATCGGCAAATCTAATCATCGAAAGTAACACCCTTTCCTCTCCCGATACCATTAACTTAGCCGGCATTAGCACCCGCCAGATTATGCAAAAAATCATGGATGGCCCGGTGGTTAACGACAGCTTGCCTTCCTGTGGCGGTAGTTGGGGAGATTTTAACAACGATGGCTATATCGACCTTTTTGTCGCCAGTGACTCGGGATTCAATAATCTGTTATACCGAAACAATGGCGATGGAACGTTCACTCAAATTACAGATGGAGAAATCGTCAATGACGGGGGCCATTCCCGTTCGGCCAGTTGGGCAGACTTTGACAACGATGATGATCTGGATTTATTTGTAGCCAACTCCAATGGAGAAGACAATTTTTTATATGTCAATAATGGGGACGGCAGTTTTGTCAAAATTACGGAAGGAGAAATCGTTAACGACGGCGGCCACTCCACTTCTGCCGCCTGGGGTGATTTCGATAATGACGGTTTTCTGGATTTGTTTGTAGCCAATGAGAATGAGGAGGATAATTTTTTATATCAAAATAATGGTGACGGTACTTTTTCTAAAATCCGTAACAGCGCCGCGGTAAATGATGGCGGAACTTCGCAAGGGTGTAATTGGATCGATTTTGACAACGACCGGGATCTCGATTTGTTTGTTGCTAACGGCTTTCCCAACAATGAACGCAATTTTCTTTATCGCAACGATTCCCTGGGGAATTTCACCAGAATCATCAGCGGAAGTAGTATTGCTGTGGACGCGGCCAATTCGATGGGGGGAAGCTGGGGGGATTATGATAACGATGGCGACCTGGATCTGTTTGTAACCAATCAGTCCGGGCAAAATAATTTTCTTTATCGGAATGACGGAGATCAGGGATTCAGCCGAATTTCCTCTGCTGTCATCGCCAATGATGGTGGGAATTCTAACGGCAGCGCCTGGGGAGATTTTGACAATGACGGCGATCTGGACCTCTTCGTCGCCAACGACGATAATCAAAACAATTTCTTTTATTTTAACAACGGAAATGGCACATTCAGTAAAAATCTTGAAGCCAATATTGCCCTTGATGGCGGCAGCTCCAGGGCAGTGATTTGGGGAGATGTAGATCATGATGGTCATCCGGATTTATTTGTGTCCAACCATGGCAGTTCAAATTCCAACAATTTTTTATATCTGAGTACGCCGGGCATAAGACATTGGATCAATCTAAAGTTAGTCGGCAGCGTATCCAATCGAACGGCGATTGGCACAAAGGTGAGGCTAAAAGCGCGAATAAGAGGAGCTGCGCAACCTGCTGTCTGGCAGGTAAAAGAGGTCTCCGGGCAAACAGGGCATGCCGGACAAAACAGCCTCAGTATGGAGTTTGGTTTAGGTCAGGCTACATTGATAGATTCCTTAATTGTGGAATGGCCTACCAGCAAACCCCAAGCTCTTATTAATGTTGAAGTGGATCAATTTTTAACCATATCGGAACCAATTCCACTCCAGGTAAAAATCAGCAATATTCCCAGAATTGGCGACAGTCTGGAGCTTGCAGTGAAGTTGCCGAGCTTCTTTCACTCTACTGCCTCACAATTGTTTTATCGAAAAGGTGGCCAGGCCAATTACCAATCGACCGACTTTATTCAAAATGGGAATATGTATACAGCAACCATCCCCTCAAATTTTTTAACCCTTCGCAGTCTGGAATACTATGCTGTCTTTTCCGATCAACAAAACACAGTCACGTTTCCGGAGAACCAGCCGGAGATACATCCGGCTGTCATACAGGTTGAAATCGATCAGATAACCGCACCAGTTAGTACCGCTAAAAGAACTTATAAAATGATTTCCCTGCCTCTGGATTTAACCAATCCTTCAATCCCCGCAGTTTTCGAAGATGATTTCGGGCAGCATGATCCCAACCAGTGGCGGATATTTCGCTGGCGGAATAGCAGCTCTCAATATGTTGAATTTCCGGCCATCAATCGCAACATGTTACCCGGCAGTGCTTTCTGGTTGATCACCCGTAACAGCAGCAGTTTTGATGTGGAGAACGGTCTATCCGTAACCACTGATCGCGCATTTTCGATCAATTTGCGTCCGGGCTGGAATCAAGTCGCCAATCCTTTTGCTTTTGCTGTGGATTGGGACAGTAGCAGTGTTTTGCAGTCGGAAAAAGTCCAGGCGCCGGTTTTATGGACCGGAAAAGAATATTTGTACAACCAGAATGTGTTGAATCCCTGGGAAGGCTACTTTGTGTACAATCCGGATAGCTCTACCGTGCAAATTTCCATCTTACCCAAAGAGAGTGATGCAAGCACCGGAAAAGTAACCGCCCGGTCGAGACAACTGTCAAACAAAGAGTTTATACTGCAATTGCACCTCAGGGGGGCAAATTCCGGTCAGGAAGACAGCCAAAATTTTGTGGGAATGCTAAAGAAGGCAAGGAAGGGATTAGACCCGCAGGATTTTCTGGAAGCACCGCCCATTACCGCTCAAAAACTTCACCTGAGTATTATTGAAAGCGATAACTTTTACGCAGGCAATTTTACCCATATCACTGACAACGGTGCTTTTTGGGAATTAAAAGTGTCCGGCTCCACCAAAAAGGAATCAGCGACTTTAAGCCTAAACAAAATTTATCCCCTGCCGGCGAATTTTAGCCTCTGGTTGCTGGATAAACAGCGCCAGGCACCGCTCAGATTGAAAAACGGCCAGGCCGAATTAACCCGATCAGAGGAAGATCAATCGATTCCCCTTCGTCTCATTGTGGGAACGGAAGGTTTTGCTATGCAAAATAATGAGGACATTCCCTTAGAACCGATTCGTTTCCGGTTATGGCAAAACTATCCCAACCCATTCAATCCGGAAACCACCATTGCGTATCAGCTTAGTGAACGTGGCAAGGTTAAAATAGACATCTATAACATCCTGGGGCAGAAAGTCCGCACCCTTATAAATCGCATTCAAACCACCGGCGTCCACACTATCACCTGGGACGGACGTGATGTGCGCGGCAATCCGGTTGCCAGCGGCATTTACATTTATCGCCTGGAAGCAGGCAACTTTACCGCTACGCGAAAGATGATTTTAATTCGGTGATTGGTGGTTGGGGCGTGGAGCATGGAGCGTGGGGCATGGTGAGTGGTGAAGACAACGGGGATGAGAATTACTTTTCATGACCCTAGCATTCAATGATTTTCCATTCCCCTGTATCCCTTTCGATGATCCTCGTGACACAGTTCTACTGTGCCACGCATATGGGGAAGCTCTCGCTTCCAGGCTATCATACATTCTTATGAAATGGCCTACTTCGTGACTTGGTGACTTTGTGGCAAAAACCTTCTTCTGCTCGTGATTCGCATTATATAGATGTTTCCATAAAATACTACTGCAGGAATAAGTTTAAAAAAGGATGCAGGGGAATGCGAGATCATTGAGCGCTCTTGCTGATTGGGATGTTGGAAAAAAAGGCCTATCCCCTGTTTTGCCAAAGGCATCCCGTTGGGAAAAATTATCCCTGTAGCCCGTGTAGCAAAAAAGAGGGCGATCCAACCGAAACGCCCTCTGCAATAACTACAAAAAAATAATGTGTTTCTAATTTTCTACTTCCGAGTTCCCGCTTATTTCTCTTCCATATAGGGATAGCGCCAATTTTTGGGCGGTACCATATTCTCTTTAATCGCCCGGGCGGTTAACCAGCGCCCGATGTTTATGGAGCTACCGGCTTTGTCATTTGTCCCGGAAGCGCGGCCGCCGCCAAACGGCTGTTGACCGACAATTGAACCGGTGGGCTTATCATTGATATAGAAATTGCCCGCAGCATTTTCCAGCGCTTTGGTAATTTTGGCAACGGCATGTCGATCTTTGGCAAATACCGCACCTGTCAATGCATAAGGAGAAGTGGTGTCACACAGTTCAAGTGTTTCATCCAGCTTGTTGTCTTCATAAACATAAATGGTCAATACCGGGCCAAAGATCTCTTCTTCCATGGTCTTAAAGCGGGGATTACTGGTCACAATAGTAGTGGGTTCAATGAACCAGCCTTTTGAGCCATCGTATTTTCCACCGGTAATAAATTCCGCTTCGCTGGATTCTTTAGCATAGTCAATATATTCGGTAATGCTTTCGAAAGCGGCCTGATCGATTACCGCCGTCATAAAATTGGTAAAATCCTTACAGTCGCCCATTTTAATTTCTTTTACTTCCGCAACATATTTGCGTTTAAATTCCGGCCAGATAGATTCCGGAATGTACATCCGGGAGACTGCCGAACATTTTTGTCCCTGATATTCAAAGGCGCCTCGTACGCTTGCGGCCACCAGTTCATCAACGTTAGCCGATGTATGAGCAAAAATGAAATCTTTACCCCCGGTTTCGCCCACAATGCGTGGATAGTAATGGTACTTACTAATGTTGTCGCCCACGGTCTTCCACATATTCTGGAAAGTATCCGTGGATCCGGTAAAATGAATTCCGGCCAAGTAGGGGCTATTCAACACCGGATTCCCGACCTGACCACCTGAACCTGGAATAAAGTTGACCACGCCAGGAGGCATCCCGGCTTCTTCCAAAATTCTCATCACATGATAGGCGGAATAAATGGCGCTGGAAGCCGGTTTCCACAAGGACACGCATCCGCACAGAGCAGGCGCAGTGGGTAAATTACCGGCAATTGCGGTAAAATTGAACGGCGTCACCGCAAAGATGAATCCTTCCAGCGGTCGATATTCCATTCGGTTCCACAGTCCCGGTGGCGAATAGGGCTGATCTCCCATTATCTGTGACAGGAAATAAGCATTGTATCGCCAGAAATCGGCAAGCTCGCAAACCGCTTCAATCTCTGCTTGATGAACGCTTTTTGATTGCCCCAACATGGTGGCAGTGTTTACGGTTGCTCGCCAGGGACCGGTAAGTAAATCAGCCGCTTTTAAAATCACCGAGGCGCGATGTTCCCAGGGCATGTCGGCCCATTTCTTACGAGCTTCCAGGGCTGCCTCAATCGCCATTTTCACTTCCTTTTCACCGGCTTTATGATAAACCCCTAATTTTTGAGAATGATCGTGGGGAACCTTTAAATCACTGGTATTGCCGCTCTTTACTTCTTCACCGCCGATAATCAGCGGTACCTCGAGCTCAGTGGAGGTCATTTCCTCTAATTTTTCTTTTACTAAAGCCCGATCCGGGCTGCCTGGTTCATACATTCGGTGCGGTTCGTTATAGGGTTTCGGAACTTGAAAATATGCATTAGCCATACATTCACCTCCATTTAAAAAAGGTTGCAAATTCAAAATGTGTTAAAATGTGTTTAGTTTCCATATCTTTAAAAATTTTATAACAAATATTGTCCTTTGTCAAGCCAATTTAATATCAGATAGGCTCACCTCTCAGCGTTGTTAGAAAAAAATTGCATAATAAAATGTTAATGGATAACTTAAGTTCAATGCTAATTCAATTGGAGGAGTTTTTTCTTCAACAATCCGACACATAACCAAATCTTACCCGTAACTAAAATTAGGAGGTCCGTTATGTCTGATAGTGTTTATAAAGTCATCGAATTGGTTGGTACCAGTCCCAATTCCTGGGAAGAAGCGGCTAAAAATGCCGTGGATCAGGCCAACAAAAGTTTGCGCGATTTAAGGGTTGCCGAAGTCGATAATCTGGATTTGAAAATTGAAAACGGCAAGGTAACTGCCTATCGGGCCAAAGTGCATGTTTCCTTTAAGTTTGAACCCGGTAAATAAAATCTATCAGTAATTTTATTTACCGACAGTCATCGTGCTTGATAAAAACCTTACAGGATTGGGTAGGCTGCTCGATTCTGTGAGGTTTTTTATTTGAGGGCATTCACTACCGGACACTAGTTGNNTTTTGAGGCTTGGTAGCCGCGGGCTTTACGCCAGCGATAAAACCGCCAGCTGAAGCTGTCGGCTACCAACGCCATAAGCAGATCAACAATTAACAGATCAATATTCTTAAGTTGAATATCCGAACTTGTTTTTGTGGGATTAACAATAATATTGAGAAACAAACCCACTGTACTGCCGTAATTTCATTCGTTTGAAAACATCGCAATAACCATTTATTTACAGGAGGTAATCATGAAGTATTTTACAATTTTATGGATCATGTTGATTTCACTGCACCTCTTTTCTGCGGACTATTCAGAAACCCGGGAGCTTAAATTAGCCGGGGAAGGAATCGAACAGATTGTCATTGATTGCGGCGCCGGATTCCTCAAATTAAGTGGTGAGAAAGGACTGCAAACAATCCAGGTGAGTGCGGAGATTCTGGCCAGGGGAATTGACAAAGATGATTTTGAAAAATTTATGCGCCGTAATGTGGAATTGAGTTTGGAAAAACACGGCAGCAAAGCAGTCCTAAAGAGCAAAGTGGAAAATTCATTCTTCAATTCAACCAGTGGGTTGATCAATTTAACCGTTCAGGTTCCCTATCAATTATCAGCCAAAATTGACGACGGCTCCGGTTCTATTGAAGTGAATGATCTGGGCGGTGATTTATATATCGACGACGGATCGGGAAGTACCATTGTTAAAAATATAAGCGGAAATGTTCGTGTGGACGATGGCTCCGGAAGCATTGATATATCGAACATCGGTGGCGCTCTGGAAGTAAATGACGGCTCCGGTAGTCTGGATATTGTAGAGGTGACCGGTGACCTTCAAGTCGATGATGGGTCGGGCAGCATGAATATTCGGGACATTGGTGGCAGCGTCACCATTACCGACGGCTCCGGAAGCATTGACATTGATGGTGTGGCCAAAGACCTCAACATCCGGGAAGCCGGCAGCGGCGGTTTGAGCGTGCATAATGTAAAAGGCACAGTTGAGATGGAGGACTAATTGAGTTCTTTACTTCATAGACTTGAAACTGAAGTGAATGCAAAAATCGTTGATGTAAAGGCAGATGAAGAGCGGATTAGCATTTTTCTTGATGATGAGCGGTTAATTTCCTTTCCGGTGAATTGGTCACCAAGATCAGAACATGGCACAGTAGAAGAGCGCAATAATTGGGAACTGCTTGGTTCGGGAATGGGAATTCATTGGCCTGATCTTGATGAAGATCTTAGTCTTGCAGGAATACTACTCGGCCTACGTTCCGGTGAAAGCGAACGCTCATTTAAACGGTGGTTAAAAAGTAGACAAAAATCTAAGGATCTAATCTCCTGAATCTAATTTCAAATTTCTTCCTTTGGGTCGCGAGCCATTAACTCTTCAACAGCGCTGTACGGATTTTTATTGTGAAAGAGAACCTGATATACTTGTTCGGAGATAGGCATTTCAACCTGCAGCTTTTCTGACAATTGATGAACCGAACGGGTTGTCTTTACCCCTTCCGCTACCATTACCATGTCACCAAGCACCTGGTCAAGCGTATGGCCCCTGCCGATCTGTTCGCCGACATGGCGATTACGGCTGTGTTTACTCATGCAAGTGACAATTAAATCTCCCATTCCTGATAATCCGGCAAAAGTCTCCTGGCGGGCTCCCATTGTCATCGCCAGACGGGTTATTTCGACCAATCCCCGGGTTAACAGAGCTGCCTTAGTATTGTCTCCGAATCCCGCTCCATCGGCAATACCGGCGGCAATCGCTATCACATTTTTGAGAGAGCCGCCCAGTTCCACGCCGATAATATCGTCACTGGAATAAACCCGGAAATACTCGGTCATGAAAAGATCACGCACCATTCTGGCGGTTTGCAAATCGATTGAAGCCGCCACCACTGCCGTCGCGATACCTTTGCTGACTTCTTCTGCATGACTGGGGCCATACAGGGTGGTAATCTGCGAATTCTTCACCGGCAAAATTTCTGCTATCACTTCCGACATGCGTTTAAGCGTATCATTCTCAATTCCCTTGGAAACATTGATGATCCATTGTTCCGGGTTTACCTTATCCGCAATGTTTGTACACACTTCCCGCATCGCATGGGTCGGGACAGCCAATACCAGGTGGGTGGCGGAACCTACTGTGGTATTGATATCTCCGGTCAATGCAATATTTTCCGGTAACGCAATGCCCGGTAAATATTGGTGATTTACTCTCTGCTTTTGCATCAATTTTAGTTGTTCGGGCTCATAGACCCAGAGGGAAACATCATATTGTTTATTAGCTAACAGAATCGCCAGCGTTGTTCCCCAACTGCCCGCTCCGATAACAGCGATGTTTACAGACATGCTTTCCCTGTACTATTTATCTAATGACTATATTATTCCCCCGAAAATGGGAAATTTAAATTACATTAAAGATCAGCAATCGTCTTGCCGGTTAGTATTCGTAGAATTTCCTGATATTTCTTGGAAGTATTCTGCACCACCGTTTCCGGTAAAGTAGGCGGCGGCGGTGTTTTATCCCAATCGAGAGTTTCCAGGTAGTCCCGCAAATACTGCTTGTCCAAACTGGGCTGTGATTGTCCGGGTGTATAGGACTCTTTGGGCCAAAATCGCGATGAATCGGGCGTAAGCACCTCGTCAATAAGAATGAGGTTGCCCTCATCCATCCCAAACTCAAACTTGGTATCTGCAATGATAATACCGCTCTTCTCCGCAATATCCACAGCTCGCTGGTAAATTTGAAGACTCTTTTCGCGAATGGTTTCCCCCATCTCATTGTCCACCAAATTCAGCATTTCCTCGAAGGTAATATTTTCATCATGCCCTTCCTCGGCTTTGGTGGACGGGGTGAATACGGCTTCCGGTAATCTGGATGATTCTTTTAAACCTTCCGGCAGGGATTGCTTGTGCAAAGTGCCCGAACGACGATATTCCTTCCACCCTGATCCGGCCAAATAACCACGAACGATGCATTCTACCGGCAACGGCTCCGCTTTTTTAACCAGCATTGTCCGCCCCTTGAGCATATCACCATATTGATTATAGGGAGCAGGAAACTGCGCGACATCATCGGTAATAAAATGATTGGCAACAATCTCATTCGTTTTTGAAAACCAGAATTTTGAAATTTGGGTTAGCACTATCCCCTTTCCGGGAATCCCCTGATCCATCACCACATCGAAGGCAGAAATGCGATCGGTGGTAACGATCAAGAGGGCATCACCTGTATCGTAAATATCCCGAACTTTTCCGCGATTAAATAGATTTGCACCGGGAATGTCGCCTTTTAATACAACATGTTCAGCCATCGTAAAATCCTCATTCGATTTTGTAATGCTTTATGTAAATGGTTCTAATTTTTATGAAATTGAATTTTGTTTTCCTCTCCTCTCCACAACCGTTGCAGGTTCGACCGATGGGTAAATATAATTAATAATGGAATAAAAATGCTAAAGATCAATAATTGGTCGGGAACTGATTGTTGGAAAAGAAACCTTTGAGCAAAAATGACCACGAAGAATGTAACAGAGGCTAAAATGGAACCCAGTGAAACAATCCGGCTTATTGCCACCACAGCAACAAAGACAACCACACAAATTAATACTGCCAGGGGAGCAATGCCTATAATCATCCCTGCACCGGTACCGACTCCCTTTCCCCCTTTGAATGCGGCAAAGAGTGTCCAAATGTGACCGAATACGGCAGCAAGGCCGGCCAAAATTTGAAAGTTGATTGGATGACCTCCCATTCCCATCATACCAACTTTTGCTACCCAGACAGTCGGGACAAGACCTTTTAATATATCAATGATTAATACCACCACACCGGTTTTCCACCCCAAAACCCGAAACACATTGGTGGCCCCGGCGTTGCCGCTGCCATGCTGCCTAATGTCAATGCCTCTAACCAGTTTTCCGGCAATAATGCTGGTCGGGATGGAACCAATCAAGTAACTTAAAATCAACATTAGGATCAAATAGCTCATCTGTATTCCCTTGATTAAAAAGACATAGCTGATAACAATATCGGATTACCGGACTTCAGTCCGCTATTAAAAAAGCACGCTAAAGCGTGGTGATCATAATAATTAATTGCAGTTCTTCTCCAAAATTTTACTAAACTTTGGAAGTTTAGTAAAGTTACCCTAATCTTGCTCGACACTCCCGATTCGATAGAAACGATGCGAAAACTGTTCTCCGAATTCCAATAGCTGTGGCGCGGTTTGGGGATCGACAATAAGGATCAAACCGATACCCATATTAAAAGTTTGACGCATATCGTCAATGGGCACATCCCCATGTTTTTGGATCAAGTCAAATATGGGCGGAACCGGCCAGCTTCCCCAATCAACCTTCAGATCAAATTCAGTTTTTTGGGAAGACTGTTTTTGTGCAAAGAGACGTTGGGTATTCTTCACGATCCCTCCGCCGGTGATATGAGAAATTCCTTTTACCTGAAATTGCCCGGTTACTTCAGAGATCAACGGATAGTAATTGGAATGAATTCGCAAGAGTTCATCTGCCAAGGTCTTCTCGAATTCTTCAATTTCATCATCCAGCGAAAATTGATTTAACAATACTCGCCGGGCCAGAGTATAACCATTGGTGTGCAGTCCGTTGCTTTCCACGCCGATCAAAATATCACCAGGCTTTATTGTACTGCCATCAATAATTTTTGACTTTTCGACCAGCCCAATGATTGTGCCGGAAATATCGTAGTCGCCGGGGGCGTAAAAATCCGCTAACTCTGCTGTTTCGCCACCGATTAAAGGGATGCCGGCATTTTTGCAAGCGAGCGCCATACCAGAGACCACATCTGCATAAACGCCAGGTTCCAGATTCCCCGATGCGATATAATCGAGAAAAAATATAGGTTTTGCGCCACAGGTGGCAATGTCGTTAATGCAATGATTGACCAGGTCCTGCCCGATCGTATTATGTCGGTTAGACAAAATGGCTACTTTGAGTTTGGTCCCCACGCCATCGGTTGAGGCAACCAGCACCGGTTCCTGCAATGAATGTTCGGAGAGATCATAAAAGCTCCCAAATAATCCAACGCCCGATAATACCTCCGGCGTGTATGTATTGACAATCCGCTTCTTAACACGCTTCAGAGCATTTTCCGCTTTTTCGATGTCCACACCGGCATCTTTATAGGTAGTTGATTTACTCAATTAGAACACCTGTTCGGCTAATTGTGACAGATAATTTTTTCTAACCTTTTCAAAAAAATGCAACACAAAAGGTTCCTTATAGTCAGGATAAGTCCATTCCTGTGGATGAAATGTCCGCTGATAGTATCTCAAATGAAGATCACCAAAAATCCCCTTTCCCAAAAAAATGCGGTGTGAGAAATCTTTTGTGGTCGCCAGGACCAGCTTTGATGAACAAATATATCCCGGATCAATATTAACAAATCGTTTTCCGTCAACTGCAAATTCAGCCTCAACTTGATTGGTCTTTAGTTTAATCTCCGGGAGTTGTTCGGCCAAAATCAAATCCTGAAAAGAAATCATGCATTTGCGGAGACCTTCACCCATTTCCGGCTCATAATAACGGGTGTGAGTAAACTCATACCAGTCCAGCCGATCTTCTATCGGGGAGTAGGTCTTCTCTAATTTGTTCTTTAGATTGGGCCAGATGTTAACGTTAGCGGCGGTAATTGCGGTGATAAGCTTGACCGGTGGATAAGAATTAACTGCTCCCATAATTATTTTTGTTACGTTTTGATTTAATTCTGTCCCTGTAAAATACTTCCCGATTCACTTCTTTACGATGTCCGAACCGCTTCTTCTTTATACATGGAATCAATTTCTGCTTTATAATTCTGTTCCACCATTCTGCGCTTGATTTTCAGAGACGGGGTTAATTCGCCACTCTCTATTGAAAATGGTTGATCCAGTAGCAAAAATTTCTTCACACTTTCGTAAGCAGCACATTCCTGATTGACTTTTTCTACTTCCTCTTGAATGAGGCTTCTAATTTCTGCAGTGGTGGTTAAATCTTTGTGTGAACCATAGGGAATACTTTTTTCCGTGGCATATTTTTCCAGATTTTCGAAATTGGGTACAATCAGCGCGCTACAAAACCTTCGTTGGTCACCGATAACCAATGCTTGCTCAATATAACGGGACATTACCAGCATGTTTTCTGTTTTTTGCGGCGCCACATTTTTACCACCGGCAGTGACGATGATATTTTTCTTCCGGTCTGTAATCACTAAAAATCTATCTTCATCAAACTTACCGATATCGCCGGTATGAAACCAGCCATCCTCGTCCAGGACTTCTTTTGTTTCGGCGTCCTTTTTGTAATAACCTTTCATGACATGCGGTCCGCGGGTAAGGATTTCACCGTCTTCAGCAATCTTCACTTCCACGTTATGCAGAGGCAGTCCCACCGTTCCGAATTTAAATCGGTCCAGGTGGTTCACCGCTATCACCGGCGAGGTTTCGGTCAGGCCGTATCCTTCCACGATAATCAATCCGGCCGCGGCAAAGAATTCGCCAATCTCTTTAGATAACGGCGCTCCACCGGAGACAAAAAAGCGAACCCGTCCGCCAACCCGTTGCTGAAGTTTGGAGAAAACCAGTTTATTGGCAATTTTGTGTTTAAAATTAAGTCCACCCGGTAACGGTTTGTTCTGTTGTCGATGTGCCGCCACTTGTCTGCCGACCTCAATTGCCCAGTAGAATAATTTCCGTTTAAGCGCCGAGCCTTCTTCAACCGATTCCAGTACACGGGCGTAAATTTTTTCGAATATTCTGGGAACGCTGGCCATTAGCGTTGGGCGAACTTCGCCCAAATTTTCCGCAACTGTGTCCACGGACTCGGCGTAGCCAATGCTTGCCCCAATATGATTGGCCAGAAAATGCCCCACCATTCGCTCAAACACATGGGACAACGGCAAAAAAGAAAGAAAGGTATCTTCTTCCGATACCGGTATTGCCTGAATTCCACCCTCGATGTTGGACAGCATATTTCCATGGGTTATCATCACGCCTTTCGGCACACCGGTTGTTCCGGAAGTGTAGATGATAGTTGCCAGATCATCCCGGTTTAACGTATTTAATTTATTCGCGATATGATCGGGATTATCTGCTAAATATTTTTCTCCCTCTTCCTTCACCTGTTCAAAGCTCATAACTTTATCATGGTCAAGGCCCTCGGGTTCAATCAAAATAAATTTTTCGACAGCGGGGATTTCGCTTTCCACCTCTAAAATTTTGTTGAACTGCTCGGCATTTGATATAATCACAATCTTTGCATCGGAATCGTTGATAATGTATTTAACGCTGGAAGCAAGCAAGGTGGCATAGATCGGCACACTGGCTGCGCCATTGGAGAGTATCGCATAATCACTAAAGGCCCATTCAAAGCGATTCTCGGATAACAAAATGACCTTATCCCCTTTCTTGAGGTTTAGCGCAGCCAATCCCCCGGCTAATTTTCGTACTTGCGAGGCCATTTCCTGGAACTGAATTGAATGGTACTTTCCCTCTGTTTTATACATCATCCCGGTTTTTTCAGGCCATTTCTCACAGGTTTTGTAAAACATTTCAGCTAAATTGTTGTAGCCCATGACATCCTCCAAAGGTTAACAAAATTTTGATGTAAAATTATTGAAAATAAATGAATAAATCAATAGTTGTGTAGAGTGGGAATGATGCAATGTTTAGGGATGACAAGGAAGCTCCAGGTGTAAAGCGAATAAATTAAGCTGGGGCGTTATTGAGAAAACATTAGCTTGTTTCGAGCTTATTGATACCCGAAAGATCGGTTACTAAGTCAATGGTTTACATTAATTAGCTTTCTACCCGCCGCAATTTTTTAACAATTTCAAACTCTTCCCGATCGACAGGTTGAACAGACAGCCGGCTTCCTTTGCGCAGCAGTTCCATCTTCTCCAATCCGGGTATCTCGCGAAGCTCGGGTAACGGAATCGGTGATTCAAATTCCTGGTCGTATTGAATGTCAGCCATAAACCAGCGGGGATTATCTTCCGAACTTTTCGGATCATAATACTTTGAGGCAGGATCGAATTGGGTAGGATCAGGATAAGCTTCACGGATAACTTTGGCAATGCCCATAATTGCCGGGGGCTTTACCTGGCTGTGATAGAAAAGAACCTTATCACCAATTTTCATCTCCCCTATAAAATTGCGGGCTTGATAATTGCGCACCCCATCCCAGCAATCGCGTTTGTCGGGCGCATTTTTTAAATCTTCCCAGGAATAGGCCTCAGGGTCAGATTTCACCAACCAGTATCTCATCAGCGAAGACTAATTCTTTAATAAATCAGGGAACTTCAACAAAGTAAATTCGGCCGTTGATATTGGCCTGGCCGCTAATTCCTTTCATCTTAAACTTCAAAATAGAGCCGGATTCGGCTGCATCCACAATTTTTTCAAATTCAGCAATTGTCCCGACAGGTTCGCCATTAATACTGAGTAAAATTACTGTTGGGAAGATGCCGGCCCGGTGCGCAGGACTTCCGGCACTGACATCTTCAATCAACAAACCGGTTTCCACATCAAATGTCATTCGTTCTTCTTCAGAAAGCTCTTTCAGAGATAATCCAAGATGTTCGTAACTCAAGCTGTTGTTATCATCATTGGTACTCTCGTTTGCCGCTGTTGGTTGACGGACCGGCGCTTCGGCAAGTTCAACATCTACTTCCCATTTTTTTCTATCTCGCCAAACGGTTAGCGTCACCGTTTCGCCGGGTTCGTGAGCCGCAACTTTAATTTGCAAATCATTAACCGAAACCACATCTTCCCCGTCAACAGCCAGTATGATATCGCCCTGTTGTAGCCCTACTTCTTCAGCCGGGAAACCGGGTTCAACATCCTGAACCAGGGCGCCTATCGGTTTGTCAAGTCCCACCCCTTTGGCAATACGATCATTAACAGATTCGATACTAACTCCCAAAAGGGCTCGCCGTACCCGACCATATTTTAAAATATCATCAACCACTTTCTGAGCAAGATTTATCGGGATGGCGAATCCATATCCTTGATAAAATCCATTACGAGTTGCAATTGCGGTATTGATGCCTATGACCTCGCCCTGCAAATTGACCAGGGCGCCGCCACTGTTGCCCGGATTAATTACCGCATCGGTTTGAATGAAATTCTCGATTCGATAACGATACTGGGGATCGATAATATCAATGTTACGACCTAACGCGCTCACAATGCCGGTCGTAACAGTGGAACTGAAATTGAGCGGATTGCCAATTGCCATCACCCATTCGCCAATCTCCAGGCTATCGGAATCGCCCATAAAGGCCGCCGGTAAACTGTCCTGATCGATTTTAACCAACGCCACGTCGGTGGTAGGATCACCACCGATTAATTTTGCATCAAATTCTCGCTTGTCGTAGAGCATTACCCGTAACTGTTCAGCCTTTTCTACCACATGATAATTGGTCACAATATAGCCATCTTCACTAATAATAATACCTGATCCTGAACCCGGCTGATAAAAATCCCGATCCTTATCTTCATCTTGCTCTTCCTCATCGTCCGGCCATAAAAATGGCGGAAAAAATTTAACTGAAGGATGACTGATACGACGAGAGCTTCGCACTGATACCACCGCGGGAAGTATCTTTTTCGCTGCTGTAATAAAGGTGGAGTTGGGATTCCCGTTTAGGGGCATTCTATCGGTTACTACCGGTTCGGTCATCTCTGTTTGTTGTTGAGATTTTTTTTGAGGCGCTTTTCGCCAGGCGATCGTATCACTGCTAATCTGATCCTGGTCAGGTTTGGAGGACGGTTGTTCACTCTTTCCTCGCTCCCTGGATTCTTTTATGGTTTCCGGCATTTCACCATTTCTTTGCGGGATAATCCTTTCTTTAGAAGTCAAATTAGCAGTCGGATTGTTAGCAGAAATCGATATTACATAAACAACAATCCCAATTATGACGATTCCTACAAAAAAAACGCCAATTTTCTTAAAGGCATCCATCTATTAACCCTAACTTTAATGATTTCAGCATATTTTAAATAATTCTATTATTGTTATTCTAATCTACAAAATTTGTCTTCAAATCTCGATATCTTTCTTTACCTATATTTTTCAATTAATCTAAGTCATAATTGATCCATTTGCAAAAAGAAAAACGCGTTTAAAGTTCGCTTTACACTTGCTTCAATTTTGGTCTCCCATTATTTTTAACATTTTATTTTACGAATCGCAACGAAATTAGAACAGCAACAAAAAAATAGTCTATATTCTGTCCCAAGTTTTTTGCTTCTTAATTTTGGAATGGCAACAAATGAAACGAATACTAATCGACGGATATAATCTGCTGCATTCAAAATCTTTTCATGTGCCTCGATACTTGGATTTAGAAGGAAAACGCGAACATTTACTAAGGATGTTGCAAACTTACGCAGCTCAAAACGGCACTCAACTCATTATCGTATTTGATAATTCGCAAAAATTTGCCCAAAGGTTCACTCCCAAAAAAAATATTTACATCATTTTTTGCAATCCCGGTCAGGAAGCTGATGAAGTGATAAAGAAAATGGTTCGCAAAGAAAAAAAGCGGGATACGTTAACCGTGGTCAGCTCAGATCGAGCGATTCGTTTTTCCGCCAAAGATCATGGGGTGACCAGTTTATCGAGTGAAGAATTTTGTACCATAATGAGTGCGGGCGCTGCCAGGCCATCCTCACCTTCTTCTCAACAGAGCGTCCCCTCCAAAAAATATGATAGCAATATCGGCGATGATGAGGTTCGGTTCTGGATGAACCTGTTTGATCGGGACAGGGAAGATGAATGAATCGAAATTGCTATCCAAAAAAGGCATGATTTACGCGCTTTTGGTAATTGGCGTCATCACCCTGACCTCGCTTAATTTTTGGGGCTGGTTTTTTGTCAAAGACATCCGACAAAAGATCCTTCTTCAGCTAAAGCAACAGTTAAAAAATGCGAGTGAAACTTATGCGTTATTGATCGGGAAAGAATATTTATTGGAAGATATTTTTGCGCTACCTCAAAATGACTTACAATTTATCTCTCTCCAACTATTGCTTTCGCAGTTTAAAGATAAAGGCGATCTGGAAAACATCTTCATCGTTTCTTTAAACCGCGACTCGTTTATTAATTATGATTACGCGCCTGAAGCCCAGCAGCGTGTGGAGGATTTTCCCATCAATGATTCTCTGTTCTATCGGGCTGCGCTTGGCGAAAGCACCGAGCCGGAACTTTTCACTTTTGCCGGAGAGTATTTTTTAACAGCCTATTCCCCTATTTATGATTTAACTGATGAAGTCAGCGCTGTACTGGTTCTTGAAGCACCGGCTCAACTGTTTTCTACCCTGCAATTTTTCCGGCAAGCGTTGCTTTATATCGGATTAGGCGGTCTTGCCATCATTATTATTTTTGCCGGAATCATTATCCTTTCCGTGCGCCAACTGTTTCGTGCAGAAACTCAGCTGCACCAACAAACCCGACTGGCTCAATTAGGTGAAATGGCCGCCATGGTCGCCCATGAGATTCGCAATCCACTCAGCATCATTAAAGGCTCGGCAGATGTCTTGAGGAAAAAATATGCTTCTACCAAAGATGAATTGTTCGACTACATCCCTGATGAAATAAACCGACTTAACCGGTTAGTAAATGATTTTTTACAGTTTGCCCGACGCCGGAAACTTGCCTTAAAACCAATTAAGGTGCAACACCTGTTGACCACTTTAGTAGACCAAATGAACGATCCGCGCATTCATGTTGAATTGAGTGAGACCAATCCGGAAATGAGCTTGGACCGCGATGCATTCCGGCAAATTATGCTCAACATCCTGGACAATGCCTGTCAGGCGACGCAAAACGATGGAAAGATTTTGGTGCGCACCTACCCGGTCAAAGACAAATCTCAACAATTTGTTATAGAGGTAGTCGACAATGGCATGGGAATGCCCTCCGAGACGCAACAAAAAATTTTCGATCCTTTCTTCAGCACCAGGGCCAGCGGCAGTGGACTGGGGATGACCATAACCAAACAGTTGGTGGAACAAATGAATGGTAAAATTTCAGTCAAGAGCCGGGAATACAAAGGCACTTCGGTGCAATTAACTTTTCCATATTGACATAAGACAAAGGACATAATGAGATTAACTATCCAGGTTTTTTGGTTGACAGGATAAACAGGATTCACCGGATTAAATTTATATGTCGTGCTGCCTTATTTAGCAGAGAAACAATAATCCTAGCAAACAAAGACTCAATGCTTAACTGGGTTCAAAGAATTGGAAAGAAAAAGTGTCAAAAATTGATATAATGAACTTATAAATCTTGTTTATCTTGTTAATCCTGTCTAAAAAATGCTTTTGATATACAGGATAAACGCCAGGCAAGGAAAAATGACCGATGAATTCTTAATTTACGTCCTGATTGTTTTTTCCAGCGGATTCATTTTCTTATTCGGATATGCGGAAATCCATTATCGTATTCCGGGAATTTTTAGCCGGCTTTTTCGCAAGGAACCGGAAATGATATTTGATCTACCCCATCGTGCGGTGTTAAATCAATCGATTCCCCTTTTTCTTTTCATCAAAGATGCGCATCAATTCCCGGTAAAATTGCTGGACGCAAAACTTGAAATTGCCGGGCCGGGCGGCTTAAAACCAGTAAACATAAATTTTTCTGTAAATAAAACGATTTCCGACAAATTCGTTAGCGAAACTTTTTTTCTATCCCCGACTGATTTTTCTCAACCAGGCCATTATCAAATCAACGTTAAACTTTCATATCAGCTTGGGAAAAGGGTGCGACAACTGCAACAGGACAATTATCGCGGCATCTCTCATCCACCTTTTTCGATTTATATTGCACCGGAGCCCCTGCCTTCGTTGCCAGGTCTGTATTGGGGAGATTTACACCTGCACAGCAATTATACCGAAGACCAGATAGAATTCGGCGCGCCGATACATGAGACTGCCCATTGTGCCCGCTCCATGGGACTCCATTTCATCGCCATTACCGATCACTCCTACGATCTGGATAACCACCCGGATAATTACCTGGAAAAAGATTTCAGTTATCAAAAGTGGAAGCGGTTTTTAAATGATGCTGAAGAAGGCAATCAGGCGTTTCCCGATTTTGTCATTATACCCGGAGAAGAAGTTTCGACAGGTAATTACAAAAATCAAAACGTGCACTGTCTGGTGTTGGGCAATCAAACATTTTGGCCGGGTGATGGTGACGGTGGCCAGAAACTGCTATCCACCCGTCCGACATTGTCTGTAAAGCAATTGGTAGACAAAATACAGGCTGAGACAAATTTCCATTCCAATCCGACCATCATTGCTGCCGCCCATCCGTTTGACAAGCCGCCTGCTTCCCATCGGCTGGTCCTTAATCGGGGCTATTGGCATGACAGGGATCTAGCTCAGCCGGAACTCGATTACTGGCAAATACTGAACGGGAAGACCGATAATTTTTTCTACAAGGGCCTGGAAGCGTGGAAATCGGCTCTGCTACGAGGCAATCGAATTGGCATTCTGGCAGGCACTGACGCTCATGGCAATTTCAATTGTTCGCGCCAGATTGCAATTCCGCTACTCAAAATGTTTCGAAATAAGCAACAGCTATTGGGGCAAACTCGCAGCGGCGTATTTATGGAAGACCGCATTGATCGAAGCAAGTTGATAAAACATCTCAAGGAAAAGCGAGTGATTATCTCCAACGGCCCCGCGGCAAAATTGATAGTCGAACAGAATCAAGGAATCTATGCCATCGGTAGCTCCATAAATGCCCATGTTCCGTTTTCTGTTGCAATTAAAGCGATCTCGACTGCGGAGTTTGGCAGCTTGCAGGACATTCATTTATTTATCGGGAATTTTGCGGAAAAGCAGGAAACGCGGGAAATCATCTCTGTGGAACAGAATGTCTTCAGCCATGAAGCTTCAATGGATTTCCCGCACGGACTTCCTCCCGGCTACCTTCGATTAGAGGCTTATACAAGCAACGGTTTAAAGGATCGATTCTGTTTAACAAACCCGGTGTGGATCGGGCAAACAGTCGACAACTAAAATTGGGTAAAACCTCAATTACAGGTGCTTCAAATTTTGACGAATCGGAGTGCGGTGCCTTTATGCACCGCACTGCATCGCATAAAAGCGATGCGCTCCTTATTACTCCCACCAATAATCGAGGGTTTACAAAAATGACGTTTTTCTAATTGACATCAACTCCGTTGCATCTTATTATCTATCAATTGTATGAATGGTGCAATTAAATTTAAATAATGAAACATTCTGACGACATCATTATAAAAAACGATAACCGTTTATAAACATTCAGGCGATTCTGAAAAGGCAGCGTATGCAGAAAATAATTCCCGGGATTGTTTTATTTTTAGTGATTGTCACCGCACAAGTCTTTCCCCAGAGACAGGCCAATTCCCCCATCAAAGTCGATAGCGTATTAATATACGGAAATGAGAAAACAGAAGATAGAGTTATCCTGCGGGAAATTCCCTTTCAATTTCCGGCCCATCTTGAAATGGCTGATTTTCAACTGATCAAAAATCGACTGACTAATTTGTTCCTGTTTAACCGGGTCGCTTTGGGAATTACCCGACAGGGACAAAAAAAACTATTGTTGATTCAGGTTACGGAGAGCTGGTATATCTATCCGGTACCCATCTTTTTTGTCAACGAACGGGATTGGGATAAGCTAAGCTATGGATTTCAGGTATCCCATTTTAATTTCAGGGGAATGAACGAAAAGCTAAGTATCGGCGGCTGGCTGGGTTATAATCCCTCATTTTTTATTCACTATAACAATCCCTGGGTGGGTAAAAAATTAAAACTTATTCTTGGATTTAATTTGTTCGGCAAAAAAGTCAGTAATAGATTTTTCGATTTTGATGAGCGCCACCTGGGCGGACGTATTACCCTGGGCAAACGGTTTGATTTATATAATTCAGTGGAAAGTTCGCTTTCGTTTCGTCGGGTCAAACTACCGGAAGATTACCAATTTTTAAGTGTTTCCGGTAACAGAACCGATTATGTTCCCAAAATTAGTTTACAATATAAAAATGATCATCGGGATCTGTATGAATATCCGCGAAAAGGGTATTACATAAGATGGCAACTAACCCGCTCCGGATTTACGGATAACCAACCACAATTCTGGCGCTGGGAATTCGACCATCGGCTTTACATTAAACTCAGCGAGCGATTAAGCGTAGCCGGACGGAATCTGTTAAGATTAAATGATGGTGACTTGCCCATCTACGATAGAATTTTTATCGGTTATGGGGAGAGAATCCGCGGTTACTTTAATCGCCGTTTCACTGCGCAAAATTTGACCATGCATAATTACGAAGCGCGGATTAGCATTGTCCCGATTGATTATTTTTCCTGGAATAACGCTCCCATCGGGGCTTCTTACTTGCAGGATCTAAAATATGGTCTCAGCCTGGCCTTGTTTATGGATAGCGGTATGGTCTGGGACCGTACGGAAGAAATTGCACTCAACAATCATTTTACCGGGTATGGAGTTGGTCTGGATTTCCACGTGCCTTACTTTTATTTACTCCGGGTTGAACATGCCTGGAATGATAACGGGCAGAGAGAATGGATTATTGAAGCGGGATTTGGGTTTTAGAGTTTGTGATGGAACTATTTTACTCCCAGGAGCTAACCGAATACACCCAAACAATTCAATTATCAAAAGACGAAAGTCACCATCTTAAACGAGTTCTGCGCAAGCAGCGTGAAGAGTCGCTGGAAATTACCAATGGAAATGGCATTTACGCACTTGCAATCATTACCGATGAACAATTACCCCGAATTTCCTGTACAATACGAAGCCTGAAAAGAATTCCCCCACCACCGGAGAGAAATATTCAGTTGGCCCTCTCCACCATTCGACCGAAGCGGATGGATTGGGCGATTGAAAAACTCACCGAGCTTGGGATCGGCACGATTCAACCCCTCATTAGCGAATTCACCACAATTCGACATTTCAAATCCGCCCATTTACACAAAATTGCAATTAGTGCTATGAAACAGAGCAAACAATCATATTTACCGCAAATTAATTCTCCCCTGATTTTTTCCCAGTGGCTGGAAAAACTGGCGGCCGCTGATCTGAATCAATCCAGGTTGTTTGCTCACCTTTCTCACCATCCAAAATTAGTGGATCAAATACCAATTAAGAAGGAAACGCCTATTATCATTGCCATCGGACCGGAAGGCGGTTTTTCTGAAAATGAAGCCCGTTTGGCGGAACGATGTAATTTTCAGCCCATCAGCCTGGGAAACCACATTTTGCGTACGGAGACAGCCGCTGTAACTGCGGTAGCGCAGGTAAAACTAAAATTGCGGACACGCGGATGACAAATTTGTTTCATTGAAATTCAGCAATTTAAATAAGCACTTGAATTGTTCACTATAATCTATTAAATCTTTAGGGGGTTGGAAAGGAATAATGTACCAGACAAGTAGGATAATTTCACTTTATTTGGCAGACCGGCATATTAAACTGGTATCTTTATCTTTTCCCACCCCCCTTTACATCAACAAAATGGAAAAATAAAGCGAGGATTTGGTATGGATTGTATCTTTTGCAAAATCATCAATGGAGAAATCCCTTCCAATAAAATTCTGGAAGATGATGAAATACTCGCATTTCACGATGTTAGTCCGCAAGCGCCGGTTCACGCGCTGGTGATCCCCAAAAGGCATATCCCCAAAATCGATGAGATGACAGAAGCAGACGAAGCATTGCTGGGCAAATTGATTCACAGCGCCAAGAAAGTAGCGGAAAAATTAGATATCAGTGATAAAGGATATCGGTTGGTCTTAAACAACGGCAAAGAAGCCAATCAAACCGTATTCCACATCCATGTCCATCTTATGGGCGGGCGACATTTCAGTTGGCCGCCCGGATAAAATGCATGATATAATAAACAGGGCTGTGTATTGGCTATGAAAGAATTGTTGGTTATCGGTGATCGGGTGTTGATCAAACCGGAGGAAAAGGAAGAGCGAACCGCAGTTGGCTTATATCTTCCCCAGACCGTGAAGGATAAAGAAGAAGTATTGAACGGATACGTGGTAAAAACCGGGCCGGGGATTCCCCTTGGCACCCCGCCCACTTTTGGCGAAGAACCCTGGCACGAAGAGCAACGAAAGTCTGCGCAGTACATCCCCATGGAAGCGCAAGTTGGCGACCACGCCTTATTTTTACGCAAAGCCGCGGTGGAAATTAAATACGAAGATCAAAAATATTTCATTGCTCCCCAGAGCGCAATATTGGTACTGGTTCGCGACCGCAAAAAACCATTGGATGATATTGACTCGCTGGAGATTTAGGGGGTGAGGTAAAATAGCTGCTCGATTTCCTTTTATGGAACATTAATAATTCAGCCATCTCGAAAAAACAAGGGAATTTCCCGTAGGGATGGCTTCGCCAAATATTATCTCACCCCCTTAGAATTAATCATACCGATTACGACTGATGAGAAAGGAATGCCTGTATGGCGCAAAAGCAAATTCTGGACGACAGTAAAGGAACGAAACTGTGGGCATTTGATAACCTTAGAAAAGATGTTTTGGTGCGACTGATGAACGATTTATCCGTCGCTCAAAAAGCCGGATTGAGCGATGAGCAATGTGAGGGCGTAAAGGTCATGCTGGCTCAAATTACCAACACGGTGACGGCGATACCGGATACGATAGTTATCGGTAGAAAAATTTGGCGGGATTTTAATCGATTCGAAAAAGTATTTGCTGATTGGAATGAAATTAAAGGAAATGATGAGACCACATCACGCCAGCGAAAGAAAAAACTGGACAAGCTCCGCTCAATCAGGCACAAATTAGCCAACAAAATCCGGCGAAATAAATACATCCTCGATAACCAACTGGATTTGGAATTAATTAAATCCTCCTATGAAGCGGTTAATGAATTGGTAAAAATTGCGCCCAACACCTTTAAGGAGCTTGGCAAAGCTCTGAAGAAATACAGCAAGGTGATGGGGTGGATGTAATCAGGAAAGGAATAAACTGATGGTTTCGCTCAATTCATTTTGGCTGCAACTCAATTGCCAGGAACTTTGGCAGACATATGTTACTCGTCATTAACTGGTGATATTCAATTTGGATCAATTATATTTCTGTTAAAATTATTCCGTTGAACTGGAGACCTTCCTCGTATATATTTTCTTAATAAATTACAGAACTGGCTGGATCTTGTTGCGAACTAACACAAACAGTGATGATGGAATATTTCAGAGACATTGACAATGACAGACTGTACGTGACTGTGGGAACCATGGGGATGTACGCCATATACCGTCTGTCCGACGATGGCTGCAAGTGGGAATATCTCGCACCCGGCTGCAAATCATGGGATCGAATCCATCAGAAAATTTATCGTGCCGGGCGGGTAATTAAAACTGATCCTGAGGAAATCGGAATATTGCTGCCGGAATTACCGGATGTAAAGCAAGAGATTGAGAAAGTTTCCGGAGCCGATCCCGTCCCCGCATTAAATTATCCGTTAACCCGCAGGGCGCTAAAATCCCGCAAAAATATGATGCTTACCCTGTTCTTTGTCTTAAGAGAAGATGTCAACGAAACTGCTTTCGGTGACGGCAAGTACTGTTATCCGCACCGGGTATTCCGTGAAAAGGAGGCGGCGCAAAAATTTATTGCCAATGCCGGTGAGGAATGGGTTCGGTTCCATCTCAGAATGATCACGCTAAGCCTGGAAGAGGACAGGTTTATATTTCCGGTTTTCGAAAAACTCGAGTTTGATCATCATTCTCCGGCGGATATTCTAAACAGATTTGAATCCATGCTAAAAGAAAGTGAGTCTTCCCATAGAACGTGGTAATATTTTCGAAAGGGATTTTAATCCAAAGGGCCGGCCCGACTATGAAATACCTTGTATGGATCACCACTCTATCATTGCTTTCTAGCTTTTTTGATAGAAGCTCCCCGCAGGATCTGTGGATTCCGGGTTATGAGGAGGTGCAAGGAGAATATCTTCTGCTGTCAGACGACGCCGGTTTTCGACTGCGGGTTATAAAAGGCGATCAACCGGATGAGATCGAAATCCCGCGCCACTGGTTAGGGAGTGAAACAGACGATGACGGCCTTTATGTATCCTCATTTAACTATGACAAGCAGGTAACCGCATTTGGGATTGGGAAAAAGCTTACCGGACTGCATCTATCATCCTACGACATACAAAAAGAAGGTTCGGCCCGGGCCGCGACCGGTCGGGATGTTTTCCTGATCTATGATCCAGCAAAACATGCGATCTATCCCGGGCTGACCGACCTGGGTATCACCAAGGATCGCGTCCGCTCCATGGGCTGGCATGCCACGTGTACTGAATTCATCATCTCTGATATTAACGGTGACGGATTGCATGACATTGGCGCCAGAAAAGAAACGCTCGATTGCGGACCTCAACCTGGTGATGGCTATAAACTGCATCCCCTCCAATGGTATCTCTTTAAAAAGGGCCGTTGGGAATACGAGCATGATAAAGATGGGTATGTTCCGGGGGGCAATTACAGGCAGCTGCCTTTAATCGGCCTGGGGAAGAGCCCGGTGGACTTTGTCAAGGAATTGTGCTATAAGAAAAATATCCATATTCTGAATTATGACGATTTCGGCGTACAAGCAATGGCATACGAACTCATTGGCTACCAATGGTATCAATGGAAAAATCATGGTGAGTCCCGGCCGCAAAAAGCGCCGGATATTAAGGTCATCGTTTATAAGGACATATCGCCGAAGGTGGTTCGCCGTCTCTATCCGGTGGATGCGCATAAAAGACAGGATTACCGCTATATCGGATATATGGATGCGCTGAACTACCTAAACCGGAAGATTAAAGAACTCGAAGAGATGCAACGCCAGCATACTTCAGGGGAAGACCATGATTTATATGAGCGGCTTTTAACAGATCTCCTTGAAACGAGAGACCGCATAAATTCTGCGTTGGGGCAGTGAAGGGTTCATTTTGCAATGTTTAAGGAGTTCGCATTTTGCACGCTTAATCGTTTAAAAACAATTCTAATTTTTCATCTCCTGTTTTCTGCCAGTCCTATATTCCTTAAAGGTCTGTCAAATAAGTTCTTACACATTGGATGTCCTTCGACTCCGCTCAGAAGGACTCACTATTGAGCAGAGTGGAAGTGTGATGGGGCATTGCAAAAATTTTTTTTGGAAGCTCACTCAACCTCCCCATAATTTATTTTGTCAACATTGACCAGAGGTAGTGAATTAAAAGCTATTTTGACCGGAGGAAGCGATTAAGGATTAATCGCATCGCGCCGTAACAACCACTCCTTGCTAATCCGAATAATTTTTTCATTAAGTTCGACTTTGCGGGGACGCATGTGCCCCTCATTTAAAAAGATGATGGTTTTGGGTTCCGGGGTCAGCTTGTGCAAAAGCCGCCAACACTCCCGGGGAACCTGATGATCGTTTTTGCCATTAATGATCAAAAATTTACCTTTCAGGTGCGGGAGATGCAATTCCGGTTCACCAGGGTAAAGCGCGGTGGCGGCAAACCAGGCCAGGAACGGACGAACAAAGGGATTAATTTTCCTGAAATTTGCTCTTAACAGTTCATACAAATTAGCCCCGCCATAAGCAATAACCCCCGGGCCTAACGTCAATTGGTGGTGAACGGCCAAATGATATACGGCAGGTACAAACAGAGCACCAAAACTATATCCCAACACATTTACCGGTTTGCCATTAGACCAGGATTGTTGAACCGCCCAGCGACAAAGCGCTTCTATCTGAGCAGGGGCTTTAAGCGCTGCATTTCGAATAATCGGGATTTGTTCCAGAGCAGCTCCGTCATACCAGTAACGCGGACTGTAAGGATACTGGTAAGCGATAACCGCATTGTTTCCATGATCGGGAATGTATTGAAGGCTCTTCCTCCCGGTTTCCAGACCGCCTAAAATAACAGAAACCGGAAGGCCACGTTCCGGTATTGTTTCCGGGAAGCTGATGGTTATTTTCAACGTATCCAGGCTACCTGACCAAAGCGTAACATCGTGATAAATCCGTTTTTGTCCGGAAGCCGTATCAGGGTAAGTAAAATCACTCACCACTTTTAAATTTTCAATTCCATAGTCGATGACTTCTAACGGGTCCTGAAGGCGGGCCCAGATTCCCCACCCGCCTATCAACCCGGCCATAACGATGATTAATACACCAACAACAATACTGAAAAGTTTGATAATCCTCATCATAACCAATTGCTCTTTTTCTCGAAATTTATTTCTTAATTATTTGATCGCTCATTGCTCACCAATAAAATTGTTGTTTCAGAGTATCCATCTAATTATTATTAAAATAAAATAGCAAGAGCTAAATATGAAAAATTTAAAGGACGAAATTAAAGAGTTACTGCAAGAACCTGAATTACCCGATGAAGAATTTCGCTTAAAAGTTAAACAGGCATTGGGTGCTCCGCCTTCCCCGCTAAGTTACGAAAAATTTTTGGAATGGAAGGATGAAGATACCCTCGCTGAATGGGTGGATGGAGAAATTGTCATGACCAGTCCTGCATCAAAGAGAGATCAGGAAGTAAGTGGTTTTCTTTATGAACTGTTGAAAATATATGTCAGGAACCGGGATTTAGGTGAAATAATCCAGGCTCCTTTTCAAATGAAACTGGAGAATTCGGGACGAGAACCCGATCTCATGTTTGTCGCAAAAAAACATCTTAATCGTTTAGAAAGCAACTTCTTAGATGGACCTGCCGACCTGGTGATTGAAATTATTTCACCGGAAAGTATCGGCAGAGACCGTGGAGAAAAATTCTACGAATATGAACGTGCACAAATACCTGAATATTGGCTGATCGATCCTGAAACAAAACGGGCTGAGTTTTATGCATTCAACAAAGAAAAAATATATACTTTAGTATTGGGCGGTAGCGAGGGGGAATTTAACAGTAACATCCTCCCTGACTTTTGGCTCGATGTTAGTTGGTTATGGCAACAACCATTGCCCTCTCCATTACAGACAATTGCCGAAATTACCGGAATAGATCTATCATTCGTCGAGAAATTCGAACAAGCCCTGCGAAAAAAATAACTGCTCTCATAACAGGGTGTTTTGCAAATCAAATCCTATTCATTCGTCGATTCCAACAATACGGCTGATTCTTTTTCTTTTGGCGGCTTGATGAGGGAAGCAACGATGGAAATCAATAAAACGAGGGCGATGACACCCAGTGCAATGGCTACAGGAATATGATAAAATTTAGCCAATACCATTTTTATCCCGACAAAGGTCAGAATCGCTGCGAGCCCATAGCGCAGGTAATGGAAAATTTGCATGATTCCGGCCAGCGCGAAATAGAGAGCGCGCAATCCAAGAATGGCAAAAATGTTAGAGCTGAAGACAATAAAAGTGTTGGTGGTAATACTCAATATCGCGGGAATAGAATCGAGAGCGAACATCACATCGGTGGTCTCTACCATAATTAATACCACGAACAATGGCGTTGCCAGGCGCATCCCGGCCTTTTTTATAAAAAATTTGTCATCCCGATAAATGCTAACCACCGGCACAAATTTTTGGAGCAATTTTAAGAGACGGTTTTTATCCGGATCGATTTCTTTTTGTTTCTCAAGCCCCATTTTAATACCGGTGAAAATCAAAAAGACGCCGAAGATGTAGATCACCCAATCAAATTTTTCAATGAGAGCAATACCGGCCACAATCATGACCG